>Ga0181559_10000149_pt1 | contig 55900 bp, 49 predicted proteins | sample 011ome_21_FD_133752 | JGI IMG/M metagenome (GOLD analysis project Ga0181559, IMG submission 133752) | Coastal salt marsh microbial communities from the Groves Creek Marsh, Skidaway Island, Georgia - 011508AT metaG (megahit assembly) | ecosystem: Environmental > Aquatic > Marine > Intertidal... | reverse complement strand
GGGAAGGAACGGTTGCACCATATGCGGTTCGGGCCAGGTCTGGTTGAACACTTCGAACAGGGCCGAGAGGTTTTCACCATTTTCAGGCACGCGGAAAATCGCCTTGCCGCCATTGCCGTGAATGGGTTTCACCACCACCGCGCCATGTTCGGACATGAAGCGCTTCACCTCGTCAACACTGCGAGTGACCAGGGTGGGCGGCATGAAGCGCCGGAAATCCAGCACAAAGACCTTTTCCGGCGCATTGCGCACGCTGGCCGGATCATTGACCACCAGCGTTTCGTGCCGAATCCGTTCAAGCAGGTGAGTGGCGGTGATGTACCCCATGTCGAACGGCGGATCCTGCCGCATCAGCACCACATCCACATCGCGGCCAAGATCAATCCGTTGTCCTTCGCCCCGGCTGAAATGATCGCCTTCTACCCGCTGCACGATAACGGGATGAGCGAAGGCATGCAGCCTGTCATCGGCGTCCAGAGTCAGCGAACCGACATCATAGTGAAACAGGCGATGGCCGCGTTCCTGCGCGGCCAGCATCAGCGCGAAAGAGGAATCCCCCGCGATATTGATCGTTTCCAGCGGGTCCATCTGGATGGCGATGCGAAGGCTCATGCTCTATCCCTTCCGGCGGCGTTCATGGCTGCCAAGCGTTGGCGATGTGGCGCGGGAAGCGCCAGGGCGCAAGCAGCAAGACATCGATCCGCACCCGTTGCGCGCCCTGCATGTAGTCCGCCATCACCGCTTGTGCTGCAGCGGCAACCCGGCGCAGGCGGTGCGCGTCAATCGCCTGATCCAGCAATTCGGCGCTGCTGCGCCACTTTACCTCGACAAAGGCCAGGGTGCCGCCACGCCGTGCGACGAGATCAATTTCGCCGCGCGGGGTTTTCACCCGCCGCGCCAAGATGCGCCAGCCCTTCAGCCGCAGATAGAGCGCTGCCCGGCCTTCCGCCGCGCGTCCCCGCCGCTCGCGCATCGCGCGGCTCACCGGGTTTTGAGCTCCATCGCCCGCGCGTAAAGCTGTTTGCGGTCCAGCCCGGTGCGTCGGGCGACCTGTGCGGCGGCCTGCGAGGGTTTTTCATATTCCATCGCCTCCAGCAGCAGGCGGTCAGCGTCTGGCGTCTCTTCGCACGACGCAGGCGGCGCGATCATCAGCACGATTTCCCCTTTGGGGGGATGCGCCCGGTAATGATCGCCAAGTTCGTGCGGGGAACCCGTACGACACTCCTCGAAGGTCTTGGTCAGTTCGCGCGCCACGGCCACTTCCCGGCCCGGCAAGGCTGCCGCCAGCGCATCCAGCGCCTTGCCGAGGCGCGGCGCGGTTTCGTAAAACACCAGCGTGGCCGGAACGCGCGCCAGATCGTCCAGCACATCGCGACGGGCCTTGTCCTTTACCGGCAGGAAGCCCGCGAACAGGAAGCGATCAGTCGGCAGGCCGGAAAGCGTGAGCGCGACGATCGCCGCGCTTGGCCCCGGCAGGCTGGTGATCGGGATCTGCGCGGCACGCGCCGCCCGGACCAGGCGATAGCCCGGATCGGAGATCAACGGCGTCCCGGCATCGCTGACCAGCGCGACCGGCTTGTCACGCATGGCGGCGATCAGACGTTCGCGGTCCGCTTCGCTGCTGTGATCGTCATAGCGCCAGAGCGGCTGCCTGAGCCCCAGATGGCGCAACAGCTTTGCGGTGACCCGGCTGTCTTCGCAGGCGATGGCGTCGCATCGCGTGAGAATGTCGATTGCCCGCAATGTTATGTCCCCGAGATTGCCAATCGGGGTCGCCACTATATAGAGGCCAGGCAGGAGGGGTTCTTTTTCCACCCGATCCCTTTGGACCAGATGGCTACGGAGCGGCAAGTAATGTTCGGAACACGGATCGACAGACGGGGTTTTACGCTGGCACTCACCACAGTGCTGCTGGCGGGCTGCGCGGTCGGGCCCAAGGCGACCGGACCTGTCACCCCCACCGGTCCGGCAGAAAACGTCCTGCCCGATGATGACGGGCGGCATCGCATCGCCTTGCTGGTGCCCCTGTCAGGCGAAAATGCCGATGTTGGCCAGTCGATCGCCAATGCGACGACCATGGCGTTGCTTGACACGAACGCCACCAACTTGCGGATCACCACCTACGACACGGCAACCGGTGCAGGCAGCGCCGCCGCCCGCGCCGTCGCCGATGGCAGCAAGCTGATCCTCGGCCCGCTGCTGGGCGCCAACACCGATGAAATCGTGCGAGTCGCCCGGCCCAAGCGGGTGCCGCTGATCAGCTTCTCCAACGATGTGACCACGGCAGCGCGCGATGTGTTCGTGATGGGCCATATCCCCGGCCAGTCCGTCGCCCGCACGGTGGCCTATGCACGCACCAAGGGATCGTCGCGCTTTGCCGCGCTCATTCCGCATGGCGATTATGGCGACCGGGTTGAAGCTGTCCTGTCCACCGCCATCGTCAGCGAAGGCGGGGCGTTGATGCGGGTCGAAAAATTCGCCCGTGGCAGCAGCGGCATCAGCGCGGCGGCCAAAGCGCTGGCTGACAAGGGCGGTTTCGATACAGTCCTGATCGCTGACGGGGCCCGGCTGGCGGCGATTGCCGCCGGGCAATTCAAGGACATGACGACCAAACCGAAATTGCTCGGCACTGAATTGTGGAGCGGCGAATCCAGCATCACGGCGCCGCCCGCGCTGCGCGGCGCATGGTTTTCTGCCGTTTCCGACGGGCGGTATGAACAATTTTCCAAAAGCTACAAATCGCGCTTCGGCGCGCAGCCCTATCGCATTTCGACGCTCGGCTATGACGCGGTTCTGCTGACATTGCGGGTTGCGCGCGAATGGAAGCCCGGAACGCGCTTTCCCACCGAAATGATGCTCGACAGTGGCGGCTTTCTGGGGCTCGACGGGCCGTTCCGCTTTATGTCCAGCGGCATAGGCGAACGGGCGATGGAAGTGCGCCAGGTGGGCAATGGCTCGATCCAGGTCGTCTCCCCCGCCCCCGCCAGGTTCCAGGACTGACGATAAAACGCGCGCGCCGCTTGTAAGGCGGTGAATCGCGCGCTTATGCCTAAGCCATGAGTGACGACCTGTTCGACAAGCTGCCCAGTGGCGGCGGTGACTATGATTCCTCCTCGATCGAGGTGCTGGAAGGGCTGGAGCCGGTGCGCCGCCGCCCCGGCATGTATATTGGCGGGACGGACGAACGCGCGCTTCATCACCTTGCCGCCGAAGTGCTCGACAACGCGATGGACGAAGCGGTGGCCGGCCACGCCAGTCGGATCGAGGTGACACTGGAGGAAGGCAACCGCCTGACGATCACGGACAACGGGCGCGGCATCCCGGTGGACGAACATCCCAAGTTTCCGGGCAAGTCCTCGCTCGAAGTCATCCTGTCAACGCTCCATTCGGGCGGCAAGTTCTCGGGCAAGGCCTATGCTACCTCCGGCGGCCTGCATGGCGTGGGGGTGAGCGTGGTCAACGCGCTGTCCAGCACGACGCGGGTCGAAGTCGCCCGCAACAAGGAACTGTTTGCGCAGGAATTCTCGCGCGGGGTAACGCTCGGCCCCTTGCAGAAACTGGGCGCCGCACCCAACCGGCGCGGCACTTCGGTGAGCTTCGTGCCGGATGAGGAGATTTTCGGGCCACAGCAGTTCAAACCCGCCCGCCTGTTTCGGCTCGCCCGGTCCAAGGCCTATCTCTTCGCCGGGGTCGAAATCCGCTGGAAATGCGCTGCCACGCTGGCATCGGACGACGTCCCGCAGGAGGCGACCTTCCAGTTTCCCGGCGGGCTGGCCGATCATCTCGCCGAACAGATCGGCACACGCGAATGCGTGACCAGCCAGTTCTTTTCGGGCAGCCAGGATTTCGCCGAAGACATGGGCCGGGTGGAATGGGCGATCGGCTGGCCGCTGTGGTCCGACGGTTCCTACAGCTGGTATTGCAACACCGTGCCCACGCCCGATGGCGGCACGCATGAACAGGGCCTGCGCGCCGCGTTGACCAAGGGCATCCGCGCCTTTGGCGATCTGGTGGGCCAGAAGAAGGCCAAGGATATCTCGGCCGACGATATCGTGACCGGCAGCGAAATCATGCTTTCGCTGTTCATCCGCGATCCCCAGTTCCAGAGCCAGACCAAGGACCGGCTGACCTCGCCCGATGCCGCGCGGCTGGTCGAAAACGCGGTGCGCGACCATTTCGACCATTTCCTGTCCGACAATATGGAGCGCGGACGCGCCCTGCTGGGGCAGGTGATGGAACGGATGGACGAGCGCCTGCGCCGCAAGGCGGAGCGCGAGGTCAAACGCAAGACCGCGACTAACGCCAAGAAGCTGCGCCTGCCCGGCAAGCTGACCGATTGTTCGGGCGAAGGCGACGGCGAAACCGAACTGTTCATCGTCGAAGGCGATAGCGCCGGGGGCAGCGCAAAGCAGGCGCGAAACCGCAAGACGCAGGCGATCCTGCCGATCCGGGGCAAGATCCTGAACGTCGCCAGCGCCGCCGCTGACAAGATTCGCGCCAATCAGGAAATCGCCGACCTTGCGCTCGCGATGGGTTGCGGGATGCGCAAGGATTGCGACCCGGAAGCACTGCGTTATGACCGGATCATCATCATGACTGATGCCGATGTCGACGGGGCGCATATCGCCACGCTGCTGATGACCTTCTTCTTCCAGGAAATGCCCGAAGTGGTGCGACGCGGGCATCTGTTCCTCGCCCAGCCGCCGCTCTACCGCCTGACCTCGGGCAAGGAGAGCCGCTATGCCCGCGATGACGCGCACCGCGCGGAGCTGGAAGAATCGGTGTTCAAGGGCAAGAAGGTGGAAGTCGGCCGCTTCAAGGGCCTGGGTGAAATGAACCCGCAGCAATTGCGCGAAACCACCATGAGCCCTGACAGCCGCAGCCTGATCCGCATCACCTTGCCGCCCGGCTTTGAACAGCGCGCGGCGGTGAAGGATCTGGTCGACCGGCTGATGGGCCGCAACCCGGAACACCGCTTCAACTTCATCCAGAATCACGCGGGCGAACTGGATCGCGATCTGATCGATGCCTGACGCCTGATCAGGGCGGCAGAACCGGCGGCGGCAGGGGGCACCACCGCCGGCATCACCGGGGGAATCAGGAGGTGAGCGTGCTTGCACTCCCCCGTGTTTTCCAGAGTGACCAGACAATCCCCGCCGCGATCAGGCCGATTGTCACTGCCAGGCTGGCGACCGGCGGGAATTTGTCCCCGCCGAGCAAAAAATCGGACACGAAGATTTTGCCGCCGATGAAGATGAGCACCATCGCCAGCGCATATTTCAGATAGTGAAACCGGTCGATCATGGATGCGAGCGCGAAATAAAGCGCGCGCAGCCCCAGGATCGCCATGATGTTCGACGTATAGACGATGAACGTGTCCGTCGTGATCGCGAAGATCGCCGGTACGGAATCCACCGCAAACACCAGATCGGCCAGATTGATCACCACCAGCGCCAGGAACAGCGGGGTGGTCGCCCGCACCAGCCTGCCGGTGCGTTCATCAGGCACTTTCACGAAGAAATGCTGGCCGTGCAGGGTTGGCGTGACCCGCAGATGAGTTGACAGCCAGCGGACCACCGGGTTGCGCCCGATATCGGGTTGATGATCAGTCGCCCACAACATCCTGATTCCGGTCACGATCAGGAAGGCAGCGAAGATGTACAGCAGCCAATAGGCCTGATTGACCAGCGCGGCACCACCGGCAATCATGATGCCGCGCAGCACGATCACGGCCAGGATACCCCACAGCAGCGCCCGATATTGATAGCGTGCAGGAATAGCGAAATAGGTGAAGATCATCGAGATGACGAAGACATTGTCGATCGACAGCGCCTTCTCGATGAAGAAGCCTGTATAGTATTTCATGCCCAGATCCGGGCCTTTTTCCGCCCAGACCCAGAGGCCAAACAACAACGCGATCCCGATATAGAAGGCCGAAAGCTTAAGGGATTCGGCAATCCCCATCTCGCGGTCGTGCTTGTGCAGAATGCCAAGGTCAAATGCGGTCAGCCCGATCACGAGGACCGCAAAGCTCAGCCAGAACCACACTGGCGTTCCCAGCCAGTCAGCCAGCAAAAATTCCATCTGCAAATCTCACTTCAAATGGGGAAAAGGGCCGGCGCCGCCATGAGCGCAAATGCGGGGCGACGCCGGCCAGATTGCCGCTGTTCAACGGGCGGCTATGCCATTTTCGGTTTCCTGAGCGCGCGGGCAATCCTGTCCTTGATTGCCAGCTTCAGCTTCTTGATGCGGGCGATCTCGAATGGATCGGCAAAACGGCGCTTGCGCGCGCGGTGCAACAGATCGTCCAGGCGCTGATGACGTTCCATCAGGCGGAAGACACGGTCGGACATTGTATACTCCCTATCGAAACGAATTGACGTTCGATCGGATGTGCCGAGCCTGCGGGTTTCAGGAGGGAGGCAGGAACCCGGACCCAGGCATCGGCAACATCCGATGCGGTCCGACATCACGAGGCGCATTTCCTGATGGACAATGCGCCGCGCCAGAGGGGCCCGGCCCGCAAGGAAGATGTTGTGAGTGATTCGGTCTGATTTCAAGGCCCCCGACAGGGAAAATTTGCCTGCGCTTGCGTGCCGCGCCGCCCTCACCTATCTCCCTTCGCAAACGCGAAAGACATCAGGAACGACGCATCATGACTCAGCGCTTTGAAGGCACGAAAGACTATATCGCCACGGATGATCTCAAGGTGGCGGTGAATGCGGCGGTGCTGTTGCGCCGCCCGCTGCTGGTGAAGGGTGAACCGGGTACCGGCAAGACCGTGCTGGCGCATGAAATCGCCAAGGCCGTGGGTGCGCCGCTGATTGAATGGAACGTCAAGAGCACGACCAAGGCACAGCAGGGGCTTTATGAATATGACGCGGTTGCCCGCCTGCGCGACGGCCAGCTGGGCGACGAGCGGGTGCATGACATCCGCAATTACATCAAGAAGGGCAAGCTGTGGGAAGCCTTCACCGCGCCCGAACTGCCGGTGCTGCTGATCGACGAAATCGACAAGGCCGATATCGAGTTTCCGAACGATCTGTTGCAGGAACTCGACCGGATGAGCTTCGACGTTTACGAAACTCAGGAACGGATCGAGGCCAAGGAACGCCCGATCGTGGTTATCACCTCGAATAACGAGAAAGACCTGCCTGACGCCTTCCTGCGCCGCTGTTTCTTCCACTACATCAAGTTCCCCGATCACGAGACGATGCGCGAAATCGTGGAGGTCCACTTCCCCGGTATCCAGAAGCAGCTCGTCACCAAGGCAATGGAAATCTTCTACCAGGTTCGCGAAGTGCCGGGGCTGAAGAAAAAGCCCTCGACCTCCGAACTGCTCGACTGGCTGAAGCTGCTACTGAACGAGGATATGCCGCTGGAGGTGCTGCAGGACCGGGACCCGACCAAGGCAATTCCCCCGCTGCACGGCGCACTGCTGAAGAACGAACAGGATATCATGCTGTTCGAACGGCTGGCCTTCATGGCGCGGCGGCAAAGCTGATGGGCGGATCCTACACCGGACGTTGCGCTTGCGGGAAAATCACGCTGTCCATCGCCGCCGATCCGGTCGGTACGCGCCAGTGCTGGTGCCGCCAGTGCCAGCAGATCGCCGCCGGCGGACCAACGCATAATGCGATCTTTCCGGCCGAAGCGGTTGGCGTCGAAGGCGAATTGGCCTCTGCCGAATGGAAGGCGGCAAGTGGCAATACGCTGACTTTCCATTTCTGCCCTGCGTGCGGCACTCAGATATACGGCCAGAGTTCGGCCCGGATGCATCTGAAGACCGTGCGCCTCGGTGCCATCGACCAGCCGCATGGGCTGAAGCCGCAAATGGCGATCTGGGTTTCCGAAGCGCCAGACTGGGCGCAGATTGATCCGGGTATTGAGCAATACCCGCAACAGCCTCCGATCCCTGTTCCCAAGGCCTGACACTCATGTTCCTCAACTTCCTCGATGAACTGCGCGCGGCGGGCATCCCTGCCAGCCTGAAGGAGCACCTCGTGCTGATCGAGGCGCTGGAACGGGATGTGATCGAACAGACGCCCGAAGCGTTCTATTACCTCGCCCGCGCCACCTTCGTGAAGGATGAAGGGCTGCTGGACCGGTTCGACCAGGTGTTCCAGAAAGTCTTCAAGGGTATTTTGACTGACTATGGCCAGCAGGCGGTCGATGTGCCGGAAGAATGGCTGAAGGCCATCGCGGAAAAATTCCTCAGCCCCGAAGAGATGGAAAAGATCAAATCCCTGGGTTCCTGGGAAGAGATCATGGACACGCTGAAGCAGCGGCTGGAAGAACAGCAGGGGCGGCATCAGGGCGGCAACAAGTGGATCGGCACCGGCGGTACCAGCCCGTTCGGCAACTCCGGCTATAACCCCGAAGGCGTGCGGATCGGCGGCGAGAGCAAGCACAAGCGCGCGATCAAGGTTTGGGAAAAGCGCGAGTTCCAGAATCTCGACAGCACCAAGCAGCTGGGCACGCGCAATATCCAGGTGGCGCTGCGCCGCCTGCGCCGTTTCGCCCGCGAAGGCGCGGTGGAAGAGCTGGACCTTGAGGGCACGATCCAGGGAACCGCGCGGCAGGGCTGGCTTGACATCCGCATGCGGCCAGAACGGCACAATGCGGTCAAGCTGCTGCTGTTTCTGGATGTGGGCGGGTCGATGGACCCCTATATCCGCCTGTGCGAGGAATTGTTCAGCGCCGCGACCAGCGAGTTCAAGAATCTGGAATTCTTCTACTTCCACAACTGCCTGTATGACGCGGTGTGGAAGGACAATCGCCGCCGCTGGTCGGAACGGACCAACACCTGGGATATCCTCCACAAATACGGGCATGACTACAAGGTCGTGTTCGTGGGCGATGCGGCGATGAGCCCTTACGAGATCACTCACATCGGCGGCTCGGTCGAATATATGAACCAGGAAGCCGGCTCCACCTGGATGCAGCGGGTCACCAATACCTATCCCGCCACGGTCTGGCTGAACCCGGTACCCGAGGCGCAGTGGGGTTACAGCCAGTCGACCCGGATCATGCGCGAACTGCTGAATGACCGGATGTATCCGCTCACGCTGTCAGGCATGGAAGATGCGATGCGCGAGCTGAGCCGCAAGCAGGGCTAGTTCGGCACAATCAGTACAGCAGCAGCGGGCCGACCGCGTCGCGCCATGCCGCTTCATCCGTCCCGGCCAGCGCCTCCAGATCGGTGGGTGCGCTACCCGCATCGTCCACCCATTCGCGCAGGGCGGGGCCACCATTGATCACATCGATCGCCAGCCGCTCGAACTCATACTCATAGGGAAAATCGCGCCACAGCGGGTAATCGGGATAGAGGCGGCGAATCGCCTTGAAGGCCAGCGCCTGCAACCGCCACGGGCGGAAGGCGCGATGATCGTAGAATGGCCCCTCGGCATGGACCATCAGCGCGCTGCACAGTGCGCCTGCATGTTTGTGAAAAGTCGGCTCAAACCAGCAAGGCCGCAGCACGCAGCCCGCCAGCCACTGCGGGGCGAAGCGTTCCATCTCCGCCAGCACGGCTGCGGCATCCACGTCGGGCGCGCCGAACAGCACCTCCAGCGGGCGGGTTGTCCCCCTGCCCTCGCTCAGCGTGGTGCCTTCCAGCATCACCGTACCGGCGTAGGCGCGGGCCATGTTGAGATTGGCGGCGTTGGGACTGGGGTTGATCCAGAGGCGTTCCTGCGGCCAGCCCAGGCCGGGCGCGGCTTCGGGCAGCCAGTAATGCATCTCGATCACCCGGTAATCGAGATCCAGCCCGAACTGGCGGACGAACCACTGTCCCATTTCACCCAGCGTCAGGCCGTGGCGCATCGGCATTGGCCCCGCCCCGACAAAGCTTTCCTGGCCCGGCAGCAGTAAGGTTCCTTCTACCGGCCGCCCGGCGGGATTGGGCCGGTCCAGCACCCACACGCTCTTGCCCCGGGCTGCCGCCGCTTCCAGCAGGTAGAGCAGCGTGGTGACAAAGGTATAGATGCGGCACCCGAGATCCTGCAGGTCGAACAGGAACACATCCGCCGTGTCCATAATCGCCGGGGTCGGACGGCGCACCTCGCCATAAAGGCTGAAGATCGGGATGCGGTAATGCGGATCGGTCTCGTCCGCGGTTTCCACCATATTGTCCTGCTTGTCGCCCTTCAGCCCATGCTGCGGACCGAAAGCGGAGGTGACATTGACCCCGGCGGCGATCAGCGCATCCAGCGAATGAGTGAGATCGGCTGTGACCGAAGCGGGATGCGCGACCAGCGCCACGCGCTTGCCCTCCAGCGGCTGGCGCAGGTCCGGTTCGGCAAGCAGGCGATCAATTCCGAATTTCATGACCATGCGTTAGCCGAGGCGCGCGGTGAAGCAAGCCGCATCGTGAAAATCGGGCTTGCCTGGCGGATGCGCCATCGCCCAGTAGGAAGTGTGTCCGCCGCGTTCTTCCAGCACCGCTGAAAAACCCGCCCGATGCGCCCCCGTGACATCGACCGTCGCCAGAAAGGCAGTGAGCACGAAGATTTCCGAACCCTTGTCCCAGGCGATCACAGGTGCGGATGACAGTTCCGGCGCTTCCACCGCCTCCCGCCAGGACTGGAAGGCATAAGCGGCCCAGCGCCCCGATGGCGAGAAGTTGAATTCGAAATATGCGGGCGAACGGTCCTTCAGGAACATTTCAAAACAGGTGGTGCGCCACAACCCGTCAGCACGACCGGTTCCGGCATAGTCCGGTATCACCAGCGCGCCGCAGCCATCCACGCGATAACGCAGCATGGTGCGACCGTCCTTCAACGTTACGCAACGCAGGCTCACGCCTTTGATCTCGCGGGCCGGATGGTCCGGGTGAGCGATCAAGCGATACGTTTGCAAGCGGCCTTCTCCGTGCTAGGCGCCGCCGAAATTCAAAAGGCAGCCATGACTTACCAATCCGACCTCCTGCGCCTGCTCGACCAGCGGGGCTATATCCACCAGTTGACCGATGCGGCCGCGCTGGATGCGCTGGCGGCAAAAGAGATCGTGCCCGGCTATATCGGCTTCGATGCCACGGCGCCATCGCTGCACGTCGGTTCTCTTGTGCAAATCATGATGCTGCGCCGCCTGCAACAGACCGGGCACAAGCCAATCGTGGTGATGGGCGGCGGCACCACCAAGGTGGGCGATCCATCGGGCAAGGATGAAAGCCGCAAGCTGCTGACCACAGAAGCGATCGCGGGCAATATCGCCACCATCCGCACCGTTTTCGAACGGCTGCTGCAATTTGGCGACGGGCCGGGCGATGCGATCATGGTCAATAATGATGACTGGCTGGGCGAGCTGAAATATATTGATCTGCTGCGCGATGTCGGGCCGCATTTCACGATCAATCGCATGCTGACCTTCGATTCGGTCAAACTGCGGCTGGAACGCGAACAACCGCTGACCTTCCTCGAATTCAACTACATGATCCTGCAGGCCTACGATTTCCGCGAACTGGCCCTGCGCCATGCCTGCCGGTTGCAGATGGGTGGATCGGACCAGTGGGGCAATATCGTCAACGGAATCGAACTGGGCCGCCGGATGGATGGGCTGGAACTGTTCGGCCTCACCACCCCGCTGCTCACCACCGCTGACGGGGCCAAGATGGGCAAGACGGCGGCGGGCGCGGTCTGGCTGAACGAAGCCGCGCTGCCGGCCTATGATTTCTGGCAATACTGGCGCAATACGGACGACCGTGATGTGGGCCGCTTCCTGCGCCTGTTCACGGATCTTCCGCTGGATGAAATCGCCCGGCTGGAAGGCTTGCAGGGCAGCGAGATCAACGCCGCCAAGATCGTGCTGGCCAATGAAGTGACCGCGCTGGTGCGCGGGCGGGATGCGGCGCAGGCCGCTGAAGCGACGGCAGCGGAAACATTTGCAGGCGGTGGCATGGGTTCCGACCTCCCCGAAATTCCCCTGCCCGCCAGCGGCATGCCCGTGCTGGACGCACTGGTCGCGATCGGCTTTGCCGCCAGCAAGGGCGAAGCCAAGCGCCTGGTTGCGGGCGGCGGTGCGCGGATTGACGGGGAACCCGTTAACGATGCCGCTTATCTCATTCCCGGCGGCGCGGAAGTGCGCATTTCCGCGGGCAAGAAAAAACATGGTGTCCTGCGGCCAGTGTGATGCGCCGCCTGATGAAATATCGGCATTTACCTTTTTGCAGTCTATTTGCCCGATAATCCCCGTTGAACACTTGCCAAGGAGGTATCGGGTCAGTGGCAGTAGGGGCACAACTTTCGGTAACCGATTTGCGGCGCGCCGCGCGCCACCCGGTCGATTTTCCGGTCATTGCCGAACATCGCGTGCGCGGCGACATGCAATTCCTCATCGTCAATCTTTCGGCGCAGGGATTCATGATCGACAATGCGGCCGATCTGACCAAGGGTGATCGCGTGGTCATTCGCCTGCCCCTGATCGGGCGGATCGAAGCCTATTGCATCTGGACCCACGAAGAACGCGCCGGTTTCCAGTTCGAACGCATACTGCGCCTCGACGATTTCATGATGATGATCGACGAACTGCAGCCCAACCCCAAATTGCGCCGCCCGCGCTGACGGAAACTTTCCGCCGCGCCTGATTGCTGAACGCTTGGCAAGCGTGCCCGCGCCTGCCATGGCGATGAGGTGATCGAACCCCAGTCACCGCTCCAGATCCGCGATTACCGCTTGTTCTGGTCGGCTCGCTTCCTTGCCGTCTTCGCCACCCTGTCGATGGTGGTCCTGATCGGCTATCAGACTTATGACATCGCCCGCACCGATTACGGAATGGACCGGCCCGCTGCGGCCTTCCAGCTGGGCCTGCTGGGGCTGGCGCAATTCGTTCCCCTGTTCCTGCTGACCCCGGTTGCAGGCCTGGCCGCAGACCGGTTCGACCGCCGCCATGTCGCTGCGTTCGCAATGCTGGTGGACTGCACGCTGGCCGCGTCCATTGGTGTGCTGACCTGGCTCGATGCGCTGACCCTGCCCATTCTGTTTGCGCTGGCCGCGCTGCACGGCGCCGCGCGCGTGTTCACCGGCCCGTCGATGAGCGCGATTGCCCCAAACATCGTGCCACCGCGCCTGTTTCCCAAGGCCATCGCGCTCAATTCCATCGCCTGGCAGTCTGCCAGCGTGCTGGGGCCGGCGGCAGGCGGATTGCTGTTCGCGGTATCGAATGCGCTACCCTATTTCATCTCACTTGGCCTGCTGGTGATCGCGGCCGGGTTGTTGCTGGCAATCGCCGCCCTCCCGCCGCATGAGGAAAGCGAGGCCAGCCATCCCCTGCGCCTGATGGCTGACGGGTTGCAATTCACGATCCGCAACCGCCTGCTGCTGGGCTGCGTCACGCTGGATCTGTTTGCGGTGCTGCTGGGCGGGGCAACAGCCATGCTGCCGGTTTTCGCGCGGGATATTCTGGGAGTCGGAACAGAAGGGCTGGGCATCATGCGCGGGGCGCCCGCCGCAGGCGCCGCACTAGTCGCGCTGCTGCTGTCCTTACGGCCGATCGAGCGCAATGTCGGCGTGAAGATGCTTTGGGCGGTGGTGATCTTCGGGGCGGCCACCATCGGCTTTGGCCTGTCACGCAACTTCGCGCTATCACTTGGCTTTCTGGTGCTGCTGGGCGCGGCGGACATGGTATCCGTCTTCATTCGCGGCACGCTGGTGCAATTGCATACGCCTGATGCGATGCGCGGGCGCGTATCGTCAATTTCAGGACTGGCGATTTCGGCTTCGAACGAACTGGGCGAAATGCAGTCCGGCGTGGCCGCCGCCTTTCTTGGCGCAACGGGGGCGGTTGTATTTGGCGGCGCGGGTGCGATATTCGTCACTGGTCTGTGGGCCTGGCTGTTTCCGCAATTGCGCCGCGCCCGGACGTTCGAGCCGCAATACAGGGATCATTGAGAGGAAAGCTGCATCATGAAAGCCCAATCCATCCTCGCCACCATTGGCAATACGCCGCATATCCGGCTTGCCCGGCTCTTTCCCGATCACGAAGTCTGGGTGAAGTCGGAACGTGGCAACCCCGGCGGTTCAATCAAGGACCGGATCGCGCTGGCCATGGTCGAAGCGGCAGAGGCGAACGGCAGCCTGAAACCCGGCGGGACGATCATCGAACCGACTTCGGGCAATACCGGCATTGGCCTCGCCATGGTGGCTGCGGTCAAGGGCTACAGGCTGGTGCTGGTGATGCCCGAATCTATGTCGATAGAGCGGCGGCGGCTGATGCTGGCCTATGGCGCCAGCTTCGATCTCACCCCGCGGGAAAAGGGGATGAAGGGCGCGCTCGAACGCGCCGGCGAATTGCTCGCCCAGACCCCTGGCAGCTGGATGCCGCAGCAGTTCGAAAATCCCGCCAATGTTGCGATTCACGCGCGCACCACCGCGCAGGAAATCCTCGCCGATTTCGCTGATACGCCGATTGACGTGCTGATTACCGGTGTCGGCACCGGCGGGCATCTGACCGGCTGCGCGGAAGAGCTGAAACGCAACTGGGCGGGCATGAAGGCCTATGCGGTGGAGCCGGAGCTTTCGCCCGTGATTTCCGGCGGGCAGCCCGGCCCTCACCCCATTCAGGGCATCGGCGCGGGCTTCATTCCGGGCAATCTGCACACACGGTCAATTGACGGTGCGATTCAGGTCGGTGCGGACGCGGCCAAGGACATGGCGCGGCGCTGCGCCACCATGGAAGGCATGCTGGTGGGGATCAGTTCCGGCGCCACGCTGGCCGCCATTGCCGCCAAACTGCCCGATCTGCCGCAGGGCAGCCGTGTACTCGGCTTCAATTACGACACGGGCGAACGTTATCTGTCCGTCCCCGATTTTCTGCCCGAATGAGCGAGCTGGAAAAGCACTGCTATGCCGATGGTGAAACCGCGCTGACCGGATGGGTGGCCCGGCCGCAAGGCGCACCGCGCGCCGGCCTGGTCATTTATCCCACTATCGCCAATATCACCCGGCGCGTCGCGCAGAAGGCGCTCGGGCTCGCCCGGGCGGGCTATCTGGTGCTGGTCGCCGATTACTACGGCGAGGACATCATCGCCTTCGAACAGTCGCAACCGCTGGCCAAGGCCTTGCGCCAGGATAATGCGATATATCGGCGGCGGCTGGCGTCGGCGCTTGATGCAATGCAGGCGTTGCCAGGCGCACAGGGGCTGGTGTTGGGGGCGATCGGCTTCTGCATGGGCGGACAGGCGGCACTGGAAATGGCCCGCGCCGGTGCGCAACTGTCAGCCGTGGTCAGTTTTCATGGACTACTCGGCACAGCGCAGCCTGCCAGCGCCGGGGATCGGATACACCCACGCATCCTGGTGCTGCATGGCGATGCCGATCCGATGGTCCCGCGTGAACAGGTGACCCGATTCATGCAGGAAATGGACAGTGCGGGGGCGAACTGGCACCTGCATGTCTACAGCGGCGTGAAACATGGTTTCACTGACCCGGCGAGCGACCAGCGCGCGCTGGAAGCGGTTGCCTATAATGCCAGTGCAGACCGACAGAGCTGGGCGGCGATGCACGCCTTCTTCAACGAGATTTTCGGCCCGCCACCCCGGGCCTGATCAGGCGCGCCCGAATGCCTCGGGCGGCAGGGCCATCATCGCTTCGCTGCCAGTTTCGATCTTGCGGCGCAGCGCGCCCGCATCAGGGGTAAAACGCTCCGCGAAGTAACGCGCGGTAACCAGTTTCGCTTCGTAAAAGGCACGATCCCCCTCGCCTGCCGCCAGCCTGTCCTGCGCAACCCGGGCCATGCGCAGCCACATCAGCCCCAGCGCCACGATCCCGGCGATATGCATGTAATGATGCGCGCCTGCGCCCAGATTGTTGGGGTTGGCCATGGCATTTTGCATGAACCACATGGTTGCGGCTTTCAGTTCGCCATTGGCCTTGGCCAGCCGCGCGGCGAGGTCCGCATAGGGCGCATCATCGGCAATTCCGGCGCATTCATCGTCCACCAGCCTGAAGAAGGCCTGGATCGCCCGGCCCCCGTTCTGCGCCAGCTTGCGCCCGCACAGGTCCATCGCCTGGATGCCGTTGGTGCCTTCATAGATCATCGCGATCCGGGCATCGCGCACATATTGTTCCATGCCCCATTCGCGGATGTAGCCGTGGCCGCCAAACACCTGCTGCATGCTGGTCGCGACGTCATAGCCCTTGTCCGTGCCATAGCCCTTGATGACCGGCGTGAGCAGCCCGACCAGATCATCGGCAATCTGGCGCTGTTTTTCGTCCGCCGCCTTGTGGCTGAGATCGACCTGCAACGCGCAAAACAGGATCAGGGCGCGCAACCCTTCGGTCAGCGCCTTTGCGTCCATCAACATGCGCCGAACATCGGGATGGACCAGGATCGGGTCTGCTGGCTGGCCCGGTTCGGCAGGCCCGGTCAGTGCCCGGCCCTGACGCCGTTCGCGCGCATAGGCCACCGCGTTCTGGTAAGCGACTTCGGCCTGCGACAACCCCTGAATGCCGACCCCGAGCCGCGCCTCGTTCATCATGATGAACATGGCGGCGAGACCCTTGTTCTCCTCACCCACCAGCCAGCCCTTTGCCCCGTCGTAATTCATCACACAGGTGGCATTGGCGTGAATGCCCATCTTCTCCTCGATCGAGCCACATGACACGGCATTGCGTTCGCCCAGCGATCCGTCCGCATTCACCAGCACTTTGGGCACCACGAACAGCGAGATGCCTTTCGAGCCTTCCGGCGCATCAGGCAGCTTGGCCAGCACCAGATGAATGATGTTCTCGGTCAGGTCATGCTCGCCCGCCGAGATGAAAATCTTGGTGCCGGTGATGGCGTGCGATCCGTCGCCCTGTGGCATCGCCCGAGTGCGGATGAGGCCCAGATCGGTGCCGCAATGCGGTTCGGTCAGGTTCATCGTGCCCAGCCATTCGCCCGCAATCATGCGGGGCAGGTACAGCGCCTTTTGTTCGTCCGAACCCTTGGCGATCAGCGCGCTGACCGCGCCGTTGGTCAGCCCCGGATACATGGCGAATGCCTGATTGGCTGAACTCATGAATTCCTCGACCACGAAACCCAGCACATGCGGCATGCCCTGCCCGCCCAGTTCGGTCGGCTTGGCGATGGCGGCCCAGCCCGCCTCGCGCAGCTGATCATAGGCGGCGCGAAAGCCGTCGGGCGTCGAGACCGACCCGTCTTCATGCCGGGTGCAGCCCTGCGCATCGCCTGACTGGTTCAGCGGGAACATGACCTCAGCGGTAAACTTGCCTGCTTCCTCGATCAGCGTATCGACCAGATCCGCGCTTGCCGCCTCGAACCCGGGCAGATCGGCATAGGCTTCCAGGTCGAGCAGTTCGTTGACGATGAAGCGGGCATCGCGCGCCGGGGCGGTGTAGGCTGGCATGTGCTGATCCTTCCCGTAAACAGTTCCTGATGGCGCAGCCGGTTTGCGGCCTGCAACCCTTGTCTATTGCGCCTCAGCGCTGCTGACCAGCACGGCGCCGTCAAGCTTGCGGTAAAAACAGCTCACCGCCCCGGTGTGACAGGCCGGGCCTTCGGGCAGGCATCTGAGCACCAGCGCATCCTGATCACAATCGACCAGAATATCCTGTACACGCAGGACATGACCCGATGTTTCGCCTTTCATCCACAATCGCCCGCGTGACCGCGAATGGAAATGGGCAAGGCCCGTTTCCCTTGTCTTTTCAAGCGCCTGTGCATCCATGAAGGCGACCATCAGCACGTCGCCCGTCACCGCATGCGTAACAACCCCGGTCAGCAGTCCGCTGGCATCGAATTTGGGGAGGAACCGGGCACCCTGTTCGCGTTCGGCGCTGTCATCGCTCATTGTCGAGGCACTTCTACTTTCTGAAATCGGGCCGCGACAGGCGGGCCGCGGCAAGTTGTTGCATGATAACCACATAAAAGCGGCAAAATCCATGGGGCTGCGCGATCGCACTTTCATCGCTGCTGTTTTGGTGTGAGTAAGGTGTCCGTGAGCATCTCAAAGATGCCGCCCGCCGTTCCCGGCGGCCTTGATGAAAGCCAAGGTGCAGGGATGGCCGCAGCCCGATTGATCGTGGCGCGCCATGAATGAGGGTCAGGACCGAGCGACCTTACAGGGGGTCTTGAAGTCCAGAGTTTCTTTTCGTCATGCGAGCGCCCGGGTTCTCCCCGGGCGCTTTCGTTTTGGGTGTGATATCCAGCGCTTCATCCATGACTCTGGCGAAGCAGGCGATCCGGATTTCCGCCGCCCCGGCCCGGCGCAGCGCCGCGATACAGGCATCAGCCGTGGCCCCGCTGGTCAGCACATCATCCACCAGAATCAGCCTGCGCCCCTTCAGCCCGGCTGCATGCGCCGGGTGAACCCGAATCGCGCCCGCCAGCGCGCGCCTGCGCGCCTTGCGGCCCATTCCGCCCAGTGCGGGCGTGCGGCGGATACGCAGCAAACCGTCAGGCAGCACGGGTTTTCCAAGCATGTGCCCGATTTCCCGCGCCAGCAGCGCCGACTGGTTGAAGCCCCGCTGCCACAGGCGCCAGCGGTGCAGCGGCACCGGCACCAGCAGCCAGTCGCCCGCCAGCGGCCCTAAACGCGCCGCGATCAACCGCGCCAGCAGCCTTGCATGGCCGATGCGCCCGCCATGTTTGTAAGCGAGTACCAGGGAACGGGACGCCTCATTATACAGGGTGGCCGCGGCGATCCCGTCATGGCGCGGCGGATCGGCGAGGCAGGGCGCACAGATCGCACCTTCATGGACGCTGCCCCCGCCAAAGGGGCGCTGGCATTTCGCACAGCTCGGCTCGCCCGGTATCACCAGCTCGGCCCAGCATCCGGCGCATAGCCCGCCCTGCGCGGCCAGCCCCGCCCCGCATAGCGGACAGCGCGGGGGATAGATGAAGTCCACCACCGGCGCGAAAATATCGGACAGGCTGTGCAACAGGTTCATGGCGCCATGCTGCGCTGAAGCCTTGCACGCTGCAAGTGCTTGCGCGGGGGGCGCGGGAACGGCAGGGCATGCTGATGACCGCCCGCACGCCGCCTACGATCTTTTCCCGCACCCGCCGCCATGCCGTCCGCATGCGGGCGCAGCAGCGCCGCCAGCGCCCCGGTGCGGCGCGCTATCTGATCGATGACATGGTGGAAGATGTGGCCGACCGGCTGTCCTTCCTGCGGTTCGAGCCCCGCAACGCACTGGTGATCGGCGATATTGCGGGCGTTCTGGTCAATGTGCTGGCGCAGCGCGGGGCGCAAGTCACGAGAGCGGATCCCGCCGGATTGAACGATCAGTCGTTGCTCGATGAAGAACGGCCCTGGCCGTTCGGCGGATTCGATCTGATCACCAGCCTCGGCACGCTCGACACGGTGAATGACCTGCCCGGTGCACTGCTGCATCTGCGCAACGCATTGGCGGAGGGCGGGCTGATGATCGCCTGCCTGCCGGGCGCGGGCAGCCTGCCAGTGCTGCGCAGCGCATTGCTGGCGGCGGAGGCGGAGCGGCCCGCCGCGCGGATGCATCCGATGGTCGATGTCCGGGCGGGCGGGCAATTGCTGCAACGCTGCGGCTTTGCCCGACCGGTGGTGGACAGCCGCGCACTGACCGTGCGGTTCGGCTCGCTCAGCGGGTTGGTCCGCGACCTGCGCGATCAGGCGTTGACCAGCGTGCTGGCCAGCACCGCCCCGCCGTTGACCCGCGCTGCCTGTCAGCGCGCCGAAGCGGCCTTCATGGCGCAGGCCGATGATGATCGCCGCGTCAGCGAACAGTTCGAGCTGCTCACCCTTTCGGGCTGGAAAACCTAGGCTTTCAGGGCCGCTTGGGCTGCTGCAAGGCGCGCAATCGGCACGCGATAGGGCGATGCGCTGACATAATTCAGCCCCACCTCCTCGCAGAAGGCGATGCTGGCGGGATCGCCGCCATGTTCGCCGCAGATGCCCAGCTTGATATCGGCCCGCGTCGCCCGGCCGCGTTCCGCCGCCAGCGAAACCAGCTGCCCGACGCCGTCGACATCAAGGCTGACGAAGGGGTCGCGCGCGTAAATGCCCTTGTCGACATATTCGGGCAGGAACCGGCCCGCATCGTCGCGCGAGACACCCAGCGTCATCTGCGTGAGGTCATTGGTGCCGAAAGAGAAGAAGCGCGCTTCCTGTGCGATTTCGCCGGCCATCAGCGCGGCGCGCGGAAGTTCGATCATCGTGCCGACCAGATAGTCGAGCGTCTGCCCTTTTTCGGCCAGCACCTGAGCCGCCACCCGGTCTACCAGTTCCCTGAGGATCGCGAGCTCGCGGCGCGTGCCCACCAGCGGGATCATCACTTCGGGCACGACCGGCTTGCCGCTTTCGCGGGCCACGTCACAGGCCGCCTCGAAAATCGCGCGGGCCTGCATTTCGTAGATTTCGGGATAGGTGATGCCCAGGCGGCAACCGCGATGGCCCAGCATCGGGTTGAATTCCTGCAACTCATCCACCCGGCGCTTGAGATGATCGATGCCAAAGCCCGTCACATCGGCCAGTTCCGCGAACTCCGCTTCGCCATGCGGCAGGAATTCGTGCAGCGGCGGATCAAGCAGGCGGATCGTGACCGGAAGGCCGCTCATCACCTCGAAGATGGCATGAAAATCCGCGCGCTGTTCAGGCAGCAGCTTGGCGAGCGCAAGGCGCCGTTCCTTCTCGTCATCGGCCAGGATCATCTCGCGCACGGCGGAAATCCGGCTTGCTTCAAAGAACATGTGCTCGGTACGGCACAGGCCGACGCCTTCTGCGCCGAATTCGCGCGCCAGGCGGCAATCCTCGGGCGTTTCGGCATTGGTGCGCACGCCCATGCGGCGATGACGGTCCGCCCATTCCATCAGCGTGGCAAAATCGCCGATCAGTTCCGGTTCGACGGTGGCGACTTCCCCGGCCATCACTTCACCAGTCGTGCCGTCCAGTGTGATCTTGTCGCCTTCCTTCAGCGCGCGCTGACCGATCAGGAGCGTGCGGTTCTTCATGTCGATGGACACGGCAGAGGCACCCGAAACGCAAGGGCGGCCCATGCCCCGCGCCACCACGGCGGCGTGGCTGGTCATCCCCCCGCGCGCGGTCAGGATGCCCTTGGCGGCATGCATGCCATGAATATCTTCCGGGCTGGTTTCCACGCGCACCAGAATCACCTTTTCGCCGATCGCGGCGCGCTGTTCGGCGGTCTCGGCGTCCAGCACGATGGTGCCCGAAGCCGCGCCGGGCGATGCCGGCAGGGCGCGGGTCAGCACGTCGCGCGGAGCATCGGGATCGAGCGTGGGGTGCAGCAACTGGTCCAGCGCCATCGGGTCAACCCGCAGGATCGCTGTCTTTTCGTCAATCAGCCCTTCGGCGGACATGTCCACCGCCATTTTCAGCGCCGCCTTGGCGGTCCGCTTGCCGCTGCGGGTCTGCAGCATCCACAGCTTGCCGCGCTCCACGGTGAATTCGATGTCCTGCATGTCGCGGTAATGGCGTTCCAGCAGTTCGAACACTTCGGCCAGTTCGGCAAAGGCGGTCGGCATCGCCTCTTCCATGGACGCGGCCTTGGCCCCGGCGGCTTCGCGCGCGGCCTTGGTCAGATATTGCGGCGTGCGGATGCCCGCCACCACATCCTCGCCCTGCGCATTGACCAGCCATTCGCCGTAATAGGCTTTCTCGCCGGTTGCCGGATCGCGGGTGAAGGCAACGCCAGTGGCGCTGGTGTCGCCCATATTGCCGAACACCATCGCCTGCACGTTGACCGCGGTGCCCCAGTCACCCGGAATGTCGTTCAGCCGACGATAGACCTTGGCCCGGTCGGAATCCCAGCTGTCGAAGACTGCGGCGATCGCGCCCCACAGCTGTTCAGTCACATCCTGCGGGAACGGGCGCCCCAGTTCGTCCTCGACGATGCCCTTATATTCGCTGACCAGCTTTTGCCAATGGGTCGATTCCAGATCAACATCGGCATAAAAGCCGTTGTCTTCCTTCATGATTTCCAAAGTTTCTTCGAACAGGCCATGGTCAATGCCCAGCACCACGTCGGAATACATCTGGATGAAACGGCGGTAGGAATCCCAGGCAAAGCGTTCATCGCCCGAAGTCGCGGCCAGCCCCTGCACCGTCGTGTCATTGAGACCGAGGTTGAGCACCGTGTCCATCATGCCGGGCATGGAAACCCGCGCGCCCGAACGGACGGAAACCAGCAGCGGATCGCCCGCATCGCCAAAACGCTTGCCCACCGCGGCTTCGACATGAGTCATCGCCGCGGCCACATCGGCCCTCAGCGCATCGCTGAACTGCGAGCCTTCGGACAGATACTGCACGCAGATTTCGGTGGTGATGGTGAATCCCGGCGGCACCGGCAGGCCGATAGAGGCCATGTCGGCCAGATTGGCACCCTTGCCGCCGACGATGGTCTTGTCCATGGCGCGCGGATCGTCCAGCGCCGCGCCACCACCAAAGCTGTAGACTGACTTGTTCATCTGGAGAGTCACTTTCCTGTCAGACGTCTTGCCTGCGATGCAGTCAAACCATGGGGAAGATCAGCCTTCGATCTTCGAGAAATCGGCCACATTGTGCACGGCAGCACGGAAGCGGCCGAGAAGGGTGAGGCGCGCGGCGCGCTTGGTCGGATCGGCATCATTCACCGTCACATCCTCGAAAAAGGCGTCAATCGGTGCGCGCAGCGACGCCAGCGCGGCCATGGCGGCGGCAAAATCCTCCGCCGCGATGGCGGCAGCCGCCCTGGGTTCGGCAACGTCAAGCGCCGCGATCAGCGCGGCTTCGGCGGGTTCGGGAGTGTAGGAAAGCGCGGTTTCGGCAAAGTCTTCCTTCTTCAGGATATTGGCCGCGCGCTTGTACCCGGCGAGCAGATTTGCGCCGTCTTCCGTGCCGATGAAGGCCTGCAGCGCATGAACGCGCGCCAGCAGGCGGACGAGATCGTCCTCCCCGCCCAGCGCAAACACCGCGTCGATCAGGTCGTGACGGACCCCGGCTTCGCGCTGCTGGACCTTGAGCCGTTCTGCGAAGAAGTCGAGAAGATACGTGATCGGCCCATACAACGCTACTTCACGCATCGTACTTTCAAACGACCAATCAGAATACCGTCTCGCTTGAGACGCTTCGATTTTTGATTTCGAAGTTGCTGCGAGGAACTTATGATAGTCGATGAAGGCTTTGGCTGCACCTTCTTGCCATGCTCTTTCAACCAAGCTGCCGAGATTTTCCCAAGCAGCGAAAATTACGTCGTATAGTGGCACACGTATCTGGTTAGATTGCATAAGTGCTAGCACAGCAAGCGAGGCGCGCCGCAGTGCGAACGGATCCTTCGAGCCAGTTGGCATGACTCCGACCATGAAGAAAGAGATCAAAGTATCCAGCTTATCCGCCAAACTCACCGCCACAGTCACCGGCGCAGTCGGTACGTCGTCACCCTGCCCCACAGGTTTGTAGTGATCGCGGATCGCGTCGGCCACGGCATCGGGCAGGCCCTCGGCACGGGCGTAATATCCGCCCATCAGCCCTTGCAATTCAGGAAACTCGCCAACCATTTCAGTGACGAGGTCAGCCTTGCACAGCTTCGCGGCCTGTTCGGCCTGATCCGGGTTTGCGCCCTTGACGATGCCTTCTTCCACCAGCCAGCGGGCGAGCTTGGCCACCCGCTCCACCTTGTCAGCCACGGTGCCGAGCTTTTCGTGGAAGGTAATCCGCGTCAGCCCCTTGGCGTGCTGCTCCAGCGTCTTTTTCCGGTCCTGATCCCAGAAGAACCGCGCATCGGAAAGCCGCGCGGCCAGCACCTTGCGGTTGCCCGTCACAATGGCCTCGCCGCCATCAGCGGCGGCGATATTGGCGGTGCAGACAAAGGCGTTGGCGAGCTTGCCCTGCTTGTCGCGGCAGATAAAATATTTCTGGTTAGTCCGCGCAGTTAGCTGGATAACCTCAGGCGGAACCTCAAGATATTCCGGGTCAAACCGGCCGAGCAGCGGCACCGGCCATTCGGTCAGCCCCGCATTTTCAATGACCAGCCCCTGATCTTCGACCAGAACCAGCCCGGCATCCTGTGCCGCGCGTTCGGCACCGGTGTGAATGATCCGCTGGCGTTCCTCATGATCGACGATGACATGGCAGGCGCGCAGCTTGTCCTGATAATCATCGGCGCTGCCGATGGTCACTTCGCCCGGACAATGGAAGCGATGCCCGCGCGTGGCATAGCCGGAACGAATCCCGCCCACTTCGCATTCCACCAGATCATTCCCGAAGATGGCGACGATGCCCGAAAGCGGGCGCACCCAGCGCAGGCTTTCCGTGCTGATCGACGCCGCGCCCCAACGCTGCGATTTGGGCCAGGGGAAGGCGCGGATGATGGCGGGAATGGCGTCTGCCAGCACCTCGCGCACCGGGCGACCGGGCTTTTGCATCACCGCGAACCAGGTGTCCTTGCCCTTGACGTCGCGAATTTCGAGCTGATCCTTCGTCAGCCCGACCTTGCCGAGAAACCCGGCCAGCGCCTGTTCCGGCGCGGAAGTGGCGGGGCCTTTCACTTCCTCGCTGATCGCCGCCGTTTCGACTGGCAGATCGCGCGCGATCAACGCCAGACGGCGTGGGGTGGACCAGATGGTGAGATCGTTGACGGACAGGCCCGCATCGGCCATTTCCTTGCGGAACAGCTTTTCCAGATCGGCGCGCGCACCCGCCTGCATCCGGGCAGGAATTTCTTCCGAACGCAGTTCGAGCAGAAAATCGCTCATACCGTCCACCCCGGATAGTCGCGGGTCCAGCGTTCGGCATTCTTGTCAATCCAGGCCTGGCAACTGCCCTTCGCCAGATCGCGCACCCGGCCGATATAGCTGGCGCGTTCCTGGACGCTGATCACGCCGCGCGCCTGCAACAGGTTGAACAGGTGACTGGCCTCGATCGCCTGATCATAGGCCGCCAGCGGAATTTCAGCTTCGATGCAGCGCATGCATTCCGCCTCTGCATGCTGGAAGCCTTTGAACAGCTGATCCGTGTCGGCAATCTCGAAGTTGTATTTCGAAAGTTCCCGCTCATTGGCCAGGAACACATCGCCATAAGTCACGCCATGGCTGTTGAAGGCCAGATCATAGACGTTGTCGACGCCCTGGATATACATCGCCAGGCGTTCCAGCCCGTAAGTCAGCTCGCCCGCCACCGGTTTGCAATCGAACCCGCCGACCTGCTGGAAATAGGTAAACTGCGTGACTTCCATGCCATCGCACCACACTTCCCAGCCCAGCCCCCAGGCGCCCAGCGTGGGGCTTTCCCAGTCATCTTCGACAAAGCGGATATCATGCGCCAGCGGATCGATGCCAATGGCGCCGAGGCTTTCGAGATAGAGTTCCTGCAGATTTTGTGGGTTCGGCTTCAGGATCACCTGATACTGGTAATAATGCTGCAGCCGGTTGGGATTTTCGCCATAGCGCCCGTCGGTGGGCCGCCGCGAAGGCTGGACATAGGCCGCGCTCCACGCCTCGGGGCCAAGCGCGCGCAGGGTGGTGGCCGGGTGAAACGTACCCGCCCCCATGCGCATGTCATAGGGTTGCAGGATCAGGCAGCCCCTGGCGCTCCAATAGGCATGGAGCGCAAGGATCATGTCCTGGAAGCTCTTTTGCGCTGGCGCTGTCATCGCGCGGCCCAATGGCGGAACGGCGGTTGCGGGTCAATGGCGCGCACCATTCTGCGCTCAGATGGTGATTACTTTGCAACGGTTTTGGGCCATAGGGCGCCTATGAGCCTCGCCCTGCCCCTATGCCTCGCCCCCGTCCGCCGCCTTGCCCGATTCGCACTTGGCGGCGCGCTGGCAGCTGCGCTTTGCGGCTGCGCGACGGTGGAGCGCGAACCGCCGGCGGTGCCTGTGGCGCCGGTTGCCGTCGCGCAACCGGCCCCGACGCGCGGCCCCGCGCTGTGGAAAGTCGCGGACGAAGACACCACGATTTACCTGTTCGGCACGGTCCATGCCCTCCCCGCCGGGATCGACTGGATGGATGAACGGATCGCGGCTGCGCTGGCCAGTTCGGGCGAGTTCGTGACCGAAGTAAAGACCGGCCCGGATTCCGGAATTTCCGCCGGGTTCCAGAGCCGGGCCACCCTTCCCCCCGGCCAGAGCCTGCGCGCGATGCTGACCGGCGACGATCTTGCCGCCTACGAAGGGGCGCTGGCCTCGCTCGGCCTGCCCGCCAGCGCCTTTGACCGCTACGAACCATGGTATGCGGCGATGATGCTGTCACTGCTGCCGCTGATGCAGCAGGGGTATTCGGCCGAAGCCGGGGTGGAGAACACGCTGGAGGCGCGGCTGGCGCCGCAAACGCGGCATGATGCGCTGGAAACGGTCGATTTCCAGCTTGGCCTGTTCGACGGGCTGCCGCAGGAAAGCCAGATCGCCTATCTGCGGGAAATCATCATCAGCCTGCCAGAGATCAAGGACACGCTCGACGCGATGGTCGCCGAATGGCTGGAAGGCGATGCAGAGGCTCTGGCCGCACTGCTGCAGGAGGGTGAGACTGATCCGGTGCTGTTCGATCGGCTGGTTTCCGCGCGCAACCGCAACTGGGCGGACTGGATCGCGCAACGGCTTGATCGGCCCGGCACAGTGTTCCTGGCCGTGGGCGCTGGCCATCTTGCCGGCCGCGACAGTGTGCAGGACGACCTTGCCGCCCGCGGCATTGCGGCGCTTCGCGTGCCATGATCCTGCGCTGGCTGCTGGGCCTGTGCGCGGCGGCCTGCCTGGCCGCCTGCAAGCCCGCGCCTTCGGAACTCTCCGGCATTTCGGCGCAACCCGCGCTGTGGGAAGTCAGCGGGAAGGACGGTGCATCGGCCTGGCTGTTCGGGACGGCCCATTCGCTGCCGGACGGTGTGGAATGGCGCACGCCCGCCGTCGATCAGGCTCTGCAACGGTCCGGGCTGCTTGTGCTGGAAGTCGCGGATCTGGCGGATCGGGCAGCATTGGCGCAGGAATTCGCTAGATTGGGCTGTAGACCCGGACAGCCGCCGCTGCTCCAGCGCGTCACGCCTGAAAGCCGCCCCGCGCTTGCCCGCCTGCTCGATCAGGCAGGGATGAGCGAAGCGGATTTTGCGGATGTCGAAAGCTGGGCTGCCGCGCTGACGCTGGCGCAGGCGATCAGGCACGGCGAGTCCGGCAATGGCGTGGACCGGGCCTTGTCGGCCATGGCGCCTGCCAAACCCGTGACGGAGCTGGAAGGAGCCGCCGGGCAGCTGGGCATTTTCGATAGGCTGCCCGAAGCAGACCAGCGCGATCTGCTTGCCGCCATCGCACAGGGCGCCGCTACGGCATCAGCGGAGGAAATTACCCTTGCCCGCCACTGGCTGACCGGAAACGTCGCTGCGATCGCGGCCGAAACGCATCGCGGCATGCTGGCGGATGCCGAACTGCGCGATGCGCTGCTGGTCCAGCGCAACCGGGTCTGGGCGCTACGGATCGCCGGAATGATCGAACGGGGCAAGCACCCCTTCGTGGCCGTGGGCGCTGCGCATATGGCAGGCAAGGACGGCTTGCCCGCCCTGCTCGCCGAGCGGGGGTGGATTGTGAAGCGGGTGCAATAGGCGGCGCTTGCAATTCTGCGGCTTTGTCCCTAATGGCCCGCCCTTCCCGTCATGGTCATCCCTGGAGGCGTGACGGGCAAGACTGGTTTCAAACGATTTCGAAAGGCACGAACATGAGCGACGCTCTTACTCTGCCCGCCGAAGCGCGCGAACGGGCTGGCAAGGGAGCCTCCCGTGCATTGCGACGCGAAGGTCGGGTCCCCGCCGTTGTTTACGGCGGCAATGAAGAACCCCTGACGATCCATGTCGAAGCAAAGGAACTGGTGCGCCAACTGGGCACCGGCTACTTCATGAACTCGATCGTGATGATCGAGATTGGCGGAAAGACGCTTCGCACCCTGCCCAAGGACGTTGCCTTTCATCCGGTTTCGGATCGCCCCCTGCATGCCGACTTCCTGCGCCTGGCCAAGGACGCCACGGTTGAAGTCGCCGTGCCGGTTGTGTTCATCAATGAAGAAGCATCGCCGGGCCTCAAGAAGGGCGGCGTGCTGAACATCGTGCGCCACGAACTGGAACTGGTGTGCGATGCGGCCCGCATCCCGAGCGAGATCAACATCGATGTCACCGGCCTCGAGGTTGGCGACTCGATTCACATCAGCCATGTGACGCTGCCCGATGGATCGCAGAGCGCGATCACCGATCGTGACTTCACGATCGCCACCATCGTCGCCCCGTCTGCGCTCAAGCGCGCGGAAGGCGCTGCAGCCGCCAGTGACGAAAGTGACGAGGAAGAACAGTCGGAAGACTGATCCTCTTCTGCATGAAACAGACAAGCGCCGGTCGCCGCATGGCCTCCGGCGCTTTTCTTTTGCGCTTCATCACCCTAGGTGAGCGCCATGCAGCTATGGGTTGGCCTTGGTAATCCCGGACCTCAATATGCGATGCAACGCCACAATGTGGGGTTCATGGCAGTCGATGTGATTGCAGAAATGCATGAATTCGGCCCGGTCCAGAAGAAATTTTCAGGCTGGGTGCAGGACGGGCGGATCGCGGGCGAGCGGATCATCCTGCTCAAACCCGCGACCTTCATGAACGAAAGTGGCCGCTCGGTTGGCGAAGCACTGCGCTTCTACAAGCTGGGAAGCGATGCCCTGACCGTGTTTCATGACGAGCTGGACCTCGCCCCGTTCAAGGTCAAGGTCAAGACGGGCGGTGGCATCGCCGGGCACAATGGCCTGCGTTCGATCGATAAGCACCTTGGGCCCGATTTCAGGCGCGTGCGTATCGGCATCGGCCATCCCGGCCACAAGGACCGGGTCACCACCTATGTGCTCGGCAATTACGCCAGGGCCGAACAGGATATGCTGATCGGGATGCTGGGCGCCATCGCATCGCAGGCCGACTTGCTGGCGAAGGGCGACGACGCCCGCTTCATGAGCGAGATGGTCCTCAGGCCTTAGCGGGTTCAGCCTTCTTCGCCGCGGCCTTGCGTTTGGGTGCCGCCACAGCTTTGGGCGCCGCAGCGGCGGGGGCTTCCGGATCCGGCAGGGTACGGTTCGATTCATGCGCGGCCTGCTGCTGCGCCTGACGCATCTTCGCCGGATCGACCGCAATTTTCGCATTGATGGCGATCGTCACCCGCTCTTCTTCCGCGGTGTTCGGATGGACCCAATGTTTGAGCGTGCTGGGAAATACCACCAGCGTGCCAGGCGCGGGCTTCATCGTATGCAGTGAACGCATATAGGGCGATGCAACCAGCCCCTGCCCCGGCGGGGCGGAACGGTGATCGATGAATTCGATAGAACCGGCCACGCCACCATCGGGCGCGGGCGGCACACTCACATAATAGGCGGCAGACCAGAAGGCGCCCGGGTGATCGTGCGGCACGTTATAGCCGCCGGTAGGGTTCACGTTGACCCAGCCATCGCACTCAAGCCGCAGGTTTTCGAGCTTCTTCGCGTTTGCCACGCGCCGCGTCGCATCGGCGAGACACTGCATGATCTTCTGCGCGAGTTCCTTGTGAGCCGGTTCCTGCCGCTTGAAGAAATCGAGATCGCTGTGCCAGCCACTGCGGTTGGAACGAACCATTCCTTCTTCGGCCTTGCGGCGTTCGGCGATTTCCTTGAGGATTTCGGCATTGATCCGCTCATGATCCGCGATGGTGTAAACCGGGATCGGGCTGGCGAAAACCATGTTCATCTTGTGAAAAGTGTTCTGCATTGTCCTGCCTGGGCTGTGTTTTGCGTCCTATCGGCCCTTCCGGGGCCGAGAGGCAAGTGCAAACAGGGCTTTTTCCCCTCGATTGCCTTGATCGAGAGCAAAACCGGTCGGAGTTGGGCGCAAATTTTTGACGCACCACGCGTTTCCCGGGGTGTCGGGTCAACTTACAGACTTCCCTCCCCAGCCCATCCGTTAACCACTGTGACCGGCATGATCCATCGATTGGCACGGCGTTTGCGTTGTTCCCCGTCAACCATTCAGACGCTGAACAGACTGACAAGGGGACTGAGATCATGATGAAGAAGACGCTTATCGCCGCCGCAATCGGCAGCATCGCCATTGCTTCACCCGCACTGGCATGGGGCAGCTGGGGCGGTTCCTCGGGCAGCTGGGGCTGGAGCTCGTCAGGCAGCCACACATCGCACTATTGCGGTTGCGGTGACTCAACCGGCAGCAACATGTGCGGCACCAGCACTGGCGGAACGCCCCCTTCGACCACGACCAGCACTGGCGGCAATGAAGTGCCTGAACCGGGCATGCTGGGCATTGCCGGTGCCGGCCTGATCGGGCTTGGCCTGATCCGTCGCCGCAAGGCGATGAAGAAGAGCTGAGTTTGCCAACACTCCTGGTTGCCCGCGGTTAAGCTCCCGCGCGCGCAAGAACGCCCTTCTCGTCCGAGGAGGGCGTTTTTTTGCGTCCACCTCCTGCTATCGAACCGCCGCAGCGGTCGCCTGGCGCATCGCGGTCTCATACAGCTTCAAGACCTCGGGGTCGGGTTGGCCAGATTGCGCGGCGGGCTTCAGCGTTTCTGCCGCCGCATAGGGATCGTCCCCGGCAAGTTGCGAGCGGGCCAGCAATATCCGCACAAAATCATTGTCCGGTGCGCGCAGCAGCAGCGGTGAGAGATAAGCGCGCGCCTGTTCAACCTGGCCGATTTCGAGCAGGGCCTGGGCATAGAGCAATTGCAGTTCGGGCATCTCGCTCAGGAAGGTTTCCTTGGGCTGCAGCAATTCGCGCACCTTGCTCCATTCATGCCGTTCGGCCGCAAGCCGCGCCTTGTAATAGAGCAGCTTGGGATGATCGGGGGCCAGCTGTTCCGCCCCCTTCAGCACCGGTTCGATTTCGTCGAAGCGCCGCATTGCGCCAAGCGTGTCAATCAGGCCGAAGGTAATATCTATCCGTCCAGGGTTCGTTTTGGCCAGTTGACGATAGATCGCCAGCGCTCTGGCGGGCTGCTTTTCCAGCCCGGCGATGCGGGCCTGCACCAGCAAGGCGACCAGATTGCCAGGTTGCTGCGCCAGCGCGCTTGCGGCCAGCTGGCGGGCCTGGTCGATGTTTCCGGTATCCAGCACGAAGCGGGCATGAGTTGCCTGCAGTGCAGCCTTCGGACCGGAAGCAGTTTCCCCCTGCGTAAACGCCGTCTGCACCATGTCCGGCTGGTTCAGCCCCACCCGGGCCAGCGCCCGAATGCGCCATGCTTCCGCAGTCTGCTCGCCCTCCACCGCCGCAATCGCCTGGTCAAAGCGGCCTCCGAAGATATTGGCGTCTCCGCGCAGGATGCGATGATCTGCGGGCAGGCGCCCAAGCCGTTCGAGCCGGTCCAGCATGGCGATTGCGCCAACCCCTTCATCAAGCCCGATCATGGTGCGCGCCATCATCTCCAGCGCTTGCGCATTATCCGGTTCGGCCTTCAGGACCGCGTTGAGATCGGCCCGCGTAGCGATGTAATCGCGCACTGCGAACGCCTGTTTTGCCTTGGCGTAGTCCGCCGCGCTGTCACCGCCGCATGCGGCCAGTAAGGCAACGAGCAACAGGGGGCAGGCAAGGAAACCACGATATTTCATCCTGCCCGCCATAGCGCCAAGGGCTGAAATTTCCGTTTAGCTGGCCTTCGCTCAATTCCCCGGCTAAGGGGCGCGTCTTGTACAATATCCGGAGTTTTCGATGGGTTTCCGTTGCGGAATCGTGGGCCTTCCCAATGTCGGTAAATCGACCCTGTTCAACGCGCTGACAGAAACGCAGGCCGCGCAGGCGGCCAATTATCCGTTCTGCACGATAGAACCGAATGTCGGCCAGGTGGCCGTGCCTGACGCACGGCTGGATGAAGTCGCGCGGATCGCGGGTTCCGCCAAGATCATTCCCACCCAGCTCGCCTTTGTCGACATCGCCGGGCTGGTAAAGGGCGCAAGCAAGGGCGAAGGCCTGGGCAACCAGTTCCTTGGCAATATCCGCGAAGTGGACGCCATCGTCCATGTGCTGCGCTGCTTCGAGGATGACGATATCCAGCATGTCGCCAACAAGGTCGATCCCATCGCCGATGCCGAAGTGGTGGAAACCGAACTGATGCTGGCCGATCTCGACAGTCTAGAAAAGCGGGTTCCAGCCGCGCAAAAGAAGGCGGCGCAGGGCGACAAGGAAGCGAAACAAATTGCCACCGTCCTGCTGCCCGCGCTGGAACTGTTGCGCGATGGCAAGCCCGCCCGCCTCGCCATGCCGACGGATGAGGAAGATCGGCGCGTGTTCAACCAGGCGCAACTGCTCACCGCCAAACCGGTACTCTATGTCTGCAATGTGGAGGAAGAATCAGCCGCCAACGGCAACGCCTTCTCCGCCCGCGTATTCGAAAAGGCGAAGTCCGAAGGCGCCAACGCCGTGATCGTCTCCGCCGCGATCGAGAGCGAGCTGGTGGGAATGGAAACCGAAGATAGAATGGTTTTCCTTGAGGAAATGGGCCTCCACGAAACCGGCCTCGCCCGCATCATCCGCGCAGGGTATGATCTCCTCCACCTCATCACCTTCTTCACGGTCGGCCCCAAGGAGGCCCGCGCATGGACCGTACATCGGGGCGCCAAGGCACCGCAGGCGGCAGGGGAAATCCACTCGGACTTCGAGAAAGGCTTCATCCGCGCGGAAACTATCGCCTACGACGATTACGTCGCGCTGGGCGGTGAATCGGCGGCCAAGGATGCCGGAAAACTGCGGCAGGAAGGCAAGGAATATGTCGTGCAGGACGGTGACGTGCTGCACTTCAGGTTCAATGTTTGATCGGGCAGCGCGCCAACTCCCGCTGGGTTGCGCACTGTTCGGGAAAGTGACGCCGGGTCGTTGAATTGGTGAGGAGCCGCATTTGCAGTATTTCGAAGATGTCATCATCGGTGAAGTTCGCCGGCTCGGCTCCCACACGCTCACCCGCGAGGAAACAACCGATTTTGCGGCCAGATACGATCCGCAGGATTTCCACCTGTCAGACGAAGCGGCGGCGAAATCATTCTTCGGCCGGGTTTCGGCCAGCGGGTGGAACACCGCCGCCGTGATGATGAAGCTGCTGGTCAACGGCACGGCCGGCGATCCGGACGCAGGCGTCGGGGGCATCGGGGCGGATGCGCTGCGCTGGCTGCGACCGGTCTACCCCGGTGACACGCTGAGCCTGCAGGTCGAAAACCTGGCCAAGCGCCGCAGTCGTTCCAAGCCTGGACAGGGCACGATCTGGCAGAAGATGACGCTGTTTAATCAGGACGAACAGGCGGTGCTGACCGCCACCCTGATCGGCCTGATCAAGCTGCGCGATCCCGCTGGCGATCCGGCCGATGGCGGAACTCCGCCTGCCTGAACCAGCATATCGTCTGCAATGGCCCGCTATGGCCTGATGGGCAGCCCCCCGGCGCAAGCGCGCGTAAAATGCGCGGTCAATGCCTGCCGAACAGCTTTTCGACGTCCGCCATGGACAGTTTGATCCAGGTCGGCCGGCCATGATTGCACTGGCCGGATCGGGGCGTACGCTCCATCTCGCGCAGCAGGGCGTTCATTTCAGCGACTGACAGGGTGCGCCCGGCGCGCACCGAGCCATGGCAGGCCATGGTCGCCAGCACATGATCGATCTTTTCGCCCAGCAGCAACGCTTCACCATGCCCGGCCAGATCATCGGCAAGGTCGCGAATCAGCGCCTGCGGATCGCCTCTGGCCAGCACGGTGGGCAATGCGCGCACCAGCATGGCGGTTGGCCCGAACCGTTCCAGCACCAGGCCGAAAGCGGCGAACCGTTCTGTATTTTCTTCCAGCCGGTCGCAGGCCGGTTCGTCCAGTTCGACCACTTCGGGGATCAGCAGCGCCTGACTGGCGGCCACGGCCTCCCCCGCTCCAGCGGCGCGCAGGCGTTCCAGCACCAGCCGTTCATGCGCGGCATGCTGATCGACCAGCACCAGCCCGTCTTCCGCCTCGGCGACGATATAGGTATTGGCCACTTGCCCGCGCGCCACGCCGAGCGGAAATTCCGCCAGATCATGCGGCAGCGGGGTGGCTGCTTCGGCCTTGCCCATCGGCGCATCGCCAGGCTGGGTCATCACCGCCTGCTCATAACCGCGCCAGGCAGCTCCGGCTTCGCTCACCCGCGGCGACGGCGCTGACCAATCCCGCCCGGCAAACAGCGAACGCAGCCCGGGCGCTGCTGCCGGCGCGGCCACCGGTTCTGTGTTCCAGCGCGCCATGGCCTCTGCCGCCGGGGCCTGGGCGCTGCGCCGGTCACCGGTCGAAAGCGCTTCTCGCAAGGCCGAAACGATGAAGCCGCGCACCCCGGCAGCATCGCGAAAGCGCACCTCCGTCTTGGCGGGGTGGACATTCACATCCACATCCTCGGGCGGAAGGTCCAGAAACAGGGCCAGCACTGCGTGGCGATCACGCGCCAGCATGTCGGCATAGGCCCCGCGCACCGCGCCGGTCAGTAGCCGGTCCTTCACCGGGCGGCCATTGACGAACAGATATTGATGATCGGCGACACCGCGATTGTAAGTTGGGAGGCCAGCAATGCCGCCGAGCCGCATCGCGCCCCGTTCCATTTCCAGCGCAACCCCGTTTTCGCCCAGTTCGCGCGCCACGATCCGGGCCACGCGTTGTTCCAGCCCTTCCCCGCTCTCAACCGCGAGGATGCGGCGCCCGTCATGTTCCAGTGTGAAGCCGATATCAGGCCGCGCCATGGCGAGGCGGCGCACGACATCAAGGCAGGCAGCATATTCACTGCGGGCGGTGCGCAGGAACTTGCGGCGCGCGGGCACCCTGGCGAACAAGCGTTCCACCCGCACCCGCGTGCCCGGCGGCAGGGCAGCAGGCGCACTGTCCACCAGGCCGCCATGATCGATCACCCGCCGCCAACCTTCGGAAGCGTCCCGCGTCCTGCTTTCCAGCGTCAGCAGCGCAACACTGGCAATGGAAGGCAGCGCTTCACCCCGGAAGCCCAGCGTCGCCACCCGTTCGATCGCGCCGTCCGCACCGATCAGGCTTTCCGGCAATTTCGAGGTGGCGTGGCGTTCCAGCGCCAGTTCCATCTGGGCCGGGTCCATGCCGCAGCCATCGTCCGTCACCTCGATTCGCGCCAGTCCGCCTTCGCCAAGGGCGATGGCAATCCGCGTCGCCCCGGCATCAATCGCGTTTTCCACCAGTTCCTTGAGCGCGGCGGCGGGGCGCTCCACCACTTCGCCGGCGGCGATGCGGTTGACGAGATGTTCGGGCAGACGCCTGATTTCGGCCATTGGCCGGGTCTAGCCGCAAAATGACTGGAATTCGAGACGAGCGGTGCCTTATCCGGGCACTATCGACACAAAATTTTTGGCCTTTGCCGCATCACTGCGGTAAGGGATCGGCCACACCACACATCCCGGCGGGTGCGGAACGCGATTCCGGCCTGTTTTTCATACGGATTTCCCAATGAGTTCCTTCCTTTCGCAATTCTTCAAATTCGGATCGCAGAATATGGCGATCGACCTCGGCACCGCGAACACGCTGGTCTATGTCCAGGATCGCGGTATCGTGCTGAATGAACCTTCGGTCGTGGCGATCGAAACGATCAACGGCGTCAAGCGCGTCAAGGCCGTGGGCGATGACGCCAAGATGATGATGGGCAAGACGCCCGACAATATCGAAGCGATCCGCCCGCTGCGCGACGGGGTGATCGCCGACATCGAAATCGCGGAAGAGATGATCAAGCATTTCATCCGCAAGGTACACGGAAAGAAGAGCCTGTTCCGCTATCCCGAAATCGTGATCTGCGTTCCGTCGGGTTCCACTTCGGTCGAACGGCGCGCCATTCGTGACGCGGCCTCCAACGCGGGCGCAAGCCAGGTCTATCTGATCCTCGAACCCATGGCTGCGGCGATTGGCGCCGACATGCCGGTGACGGAACCGATGGGATCGATGGTGGTCGACATCGGCGGCGGCACGACCGAAGTCGCGGTGCTGTCGCTGCGCGGCCTTGCCTATACCACCAGCGTGCGCACCGGGGGCGACAAGATGGATGAAGCCATCGTCTCCTATGTGCGCCGCCATCACAATTTGCTGATCGGCGATGCAACGGCTGAACGCATCAAGAAGGATTATGGCTGCGCCATCGTTCCCGAAGACGGGATCGGCGAGGCGATCCCGCTCAAGGGTCGTGACCTGGTGAACGGGGTCCCCAAGGAAATCACCATCAACCAGGCGCATATCGCCGATGCCCTGTCCGAACCCATCGGCGCCATCGCGGAAGGTGTGCGGATCGCTCTGGAAAATACCGCGCCGGAACTCGCAGCCGATATCGTCGATCAGGGCATCGTACTGACCGGCGGCGGCGCGCTGATCCGCGGGCTGGACGATTATCTGCGCGAAGAAACCGGCCTGCCGGTGAGCGTGGCGGAAGACCCGCTGTCTTGCGTTGCATTGGGCACCGGCCGGGCGATGGAAGATCCGATTTTCCGCGGCGTGTTGATGACCGCCTGAGGCTTGACCGCCGGGGCCGTAATTCCGGGTCCGGCCAGAAAGGGAGCAGGCGCTGATGGCGCCGCCAAACGCAAAGCGCTCCGGCTTTTCGCGGAGGGCGCAATACAGCATTTTCACCGGCTATGTGCTGGCGGGTATCGGTGCGCTCATCGGCGGGGCACTGCTGATCGTGTCACTGCGTGATCCGCACTTTTTTTCCGGCCCGCGCATGGATGCGATGGATGCGATTGCTCCGGTCGGCAAGGCCGGCGCGGTGGTGCGCACCGAGTCAAAAGGGCTGCTGGGAACCGTTCAGGGCTACCTCAGCGCGGGCAGCCGCAATGCCCGCCTGCGAGAAGAAGTGGAACTGGCGCGCATCCGCCTGGCCGAAGCCGATGCGGTAAGGAACGAGAACCAGCGACTGAAGGCCTTGCTCAAACTGACCGAGGAAGAGATCAAACCGGTGGCGATTGCCCGGTTGATCGGCGGAACTTCCTCCAGCACGCGCCGCTTTGCTTTTCTCTCGGCCGGGAAAAAGGACGGGGTTGCCCCCGGCATGCCGGTGCGCAGTGCGCGCGGCCTGGTCGGGCGGGTGCTGGAAGTGGGCGACAGCAGCGCGCGCGTCCTGCTGCTGACGGATAGCGAGAGCATGGTGCCGGTGCGCCGAGCGAAGGATAACGTTATCGCCTTTGCCGAAGGGCGCGCCGATGGCAGCCTGCGGTTGCGGCTGGTCAATCTGGGTATCAATCCGATCCGCGAGGGCGATATCTTCGTCACTTCCGGTGCAGGCGGCCTTTATCGCCCAGGTATTGCGGTGGCCATGGCAACCCGGCTGAACAAGGATGGGGCCATTGCCCGGCTGCTCAGCGATCCGGCGGCCACGGATTTCGTCGTGGTTGACCCGATCTGGAAAAGCGTGGCGGTGCAGGCGGTTACCGCCCCGCCCGGCACACCCCTGCCATGAACGATCCACTGCGCCCACCGATGCGCCAGGCCAATTATCGCGGCCAGATCAATCGTGCGCATTCCCCGGTCCTGGCAGGCGGAACCCCCTGGGCAACGATCATGCTCGGTTCGCTGGCACCCGTCCTGCCCGTCATCCCGGCCGTTCCCGTCCTTCCCCCGCTTGGCTTTCTGCTGCTGCTCGGCTGGCGGCTGGTCCGCCCCGGTCTGCTGCCTTTGTGGGCGGGCGTGCCGCTCGGCCTGTTTGACGATCTCTTCAGCGGTCAGCCGTTCGGTTCGGCAATCCTGCTGTGGTCGCTGGCGCTGATTGCGGTCGAACTGGTGGAAGCGCGCTTCCCCTGGCGCGGTTTTCTGCATGACTGGCAGGCGGCGGCGGCGCTCATAATCCTTTATATCGTCGCCAGCGCGGTCTTTTCCGGCGGAAAGCTGTCCGTTGCACCACTGGTGCTGGGCCCGCAAATCTTGCTGTCAATCCTCTCCTACCCCATTGTCGCGCAGATGATTGCCCTGTTCGATCGCATGCGCCTGGCGCGGATCAGGAAAATCGGCTGATGGGCCGGCGTTTCACGCAGCATGTCACCATGGCACGGCTGCAGGACACATTTGACCGCCGGGCGGTAGTCATCGGCAGCGCGCAGGCCGGGCTGGGCGTCCTGCTGGCGGTGCGGATGGGGTATATTTCCGTCGCCGAGAACAGCAAATACCAGATGGAGGCGGAAAGCAACCGGGTGAACCTCACCCTCATCCCGCCCCGGCGCGGCTGGATCCTGGATCGCAACGGCGCGCCGCTGGCCTCCAACAAGGCCGATTTCCGGGTGGATATCATTCCTGACAGGATGAAGGATCCGCAGGCGACGGTGGACCGGCTGGGTGAACTGCTGGCGCTCCCCGAAGTCGCCATTCGCGACCTTAAGGACAGACTTGAACAGTCCCACGGTTTCCAGCCGATTGAAGTTGCCAGCGGACTGGACTGGGACCGGTTCGCCGCGGTGAGCGTCCGCCTGCCGGACATGCCGGGCGTCATCCCTCAACGCGGCTTTACCCGCTTTTACCCGACCGGGCCGTCAGTCGGCCATCTTATCGGCTATGTCGGCGCGGCATCGGCGGAAGAATATGAAAGGGATCCCAGCCCGATCCTGATCACCCCCGGCTACAAGGTGGGCAAGGACGGGATCGAAAAGACCTTCGAACAGACGCTGCGCGGGATACCCGGCGCGCGGCGAGTGGAAGTGACCGCGTCGGGCAGGATCGTGCGCGATCTCGAAACGCGCGAGGATACGCAGGGTCAGGCCTTGCAGCTGACCATTGACGGGCCATTGCAGGATTATGCCGCGCGTCGGCTGGGCCTGGAATCTGGCTCTGTCGTCGTGATAGACTGCGCCACCGGCGATCTGCTGTGCATGGCATCGATGCCCAGCTTTGATCCCAACAGCTTTTCCGACGGGATCGGCCGGGTCGAATGGAAAATGCTGTCCAGCGACGATCATGTACCATTGCGCAACAAGGTGTTGAAAGGGCTTTATCCGCCGGGCTCCACCGTCAAGCCGATGGTGGCGATGGCTTTCCTCGAAGCAGGGCTGGACCCGGAAGAAAGCACGGTTTGCACAGGGGGCCTGCGCGTGGGCAATCGCGTGTTCCATTGCTGGAACCGGCGTGGACATGGCCAGGTCAACATGGCCAAGGGCATTTTCCAGAGCTGCGACGTCTATTTCTATCACTTCGCCCAGAAGCTGGGCATGGATGTGATCGCGCCGATGGCCCACCGGCTTGGCATGGGACAGGAATTCGACCTGCCCGTGCTCAGCCAGTTTTACGGGACCGTGCCCGATCCGGCCTGGAAGCTGAAGAAATACGGGCGCGAGTGGCAGTCCTACGACACCGTCAACGCCACTATCGGCCAAGGCTTCATGCTGGCCAACCCGCTGCAGCTGGCGGTGATGGCCTCGCGCCTTGCCACCGGCAAGAAGCTGATGCCGCGCCTGGTGCTGGACAAGACCCCGCCAACCCCTGAATCGATGAACTTCCACGGCGATCACGTGCAGTTCATCCAGAACGCCATGAATGAAGTGGTGAACGGCGCCGGCACCGCCGGACGGGGACGCCTGCCATTCGAAGATATCAAGATGGCAGGCAAGACCGGCACGGCACAGGTCGTTTCGCTCAACGTATCGCACGGCAAGGGCGGCCCCTGGAAATACCGCGATCACGGGCTGTTCATCTTCTTCGCGCCCTTCGACAAGCCGCGCTATGCAGGCGCTGTGGTCATCGAACATGGCGGCGGGTCGGGGGCGGCCTATCCCATCGCGCGCGACGTGATGACCTTCATGTTCGACCCGAAGCTGGGGCTGGAAAAACTGCACGCGCTGGAACAGGAATGGGGCGGCACCGCTCAGCAAAGACTGGCCCGGAAATATGCATCCTTCGCCGAGGAAGCGGGGCTTGAAACCCCGAAGCCAGCCCCGACTGAGGCCGTGATTGCCGAACGGGTCGAGGAAGCAGACGTTGCCGCCGCGCGCGCACGCCCCGATACCGATGCGGCGGTTGCTCCGCCCCCGGAAACCGATTCGGCACCAGCAAATGCTTCACCCGCGTCCGGCGTCGTGGCCCCGGCACCGGCAGACGCAGGCGCGCAATGAGCCGGTCGGTCATTCCCGCTGCGGTCGCGCGGCAGCCCTGGCGGGTGATCCTGCCCCTGGTTGTGCTGGTCTGCTTCGGTGCAACGGTGCTGTATTCCGCAGCCGGTGGCAGCATGACGCCGTTTACGCAGTCTCATCTGCTGCGGTTCGCCATTTTCCTGGTCATGGCATTCGGCATATCCCACGCGCCAAGTGATTATGTGCGCCTTGTCGCATATCCGGCCTATGCCGTCGTCCTGCTGCTGCTGGTGCTGGTCGAAGCGCTGGGCGCGATTGGCGGGGGCAGCCAGCGCTGGCTCAATCTGGGGCCGATCGTGCTCCAGCCCTCCGAACTGATGAAGCCGGTGATCGTGCTGGTGCTGGCGCAATTTTACTCCACCTTGCCCACCGGGATGATCGGCAGCTGGCGCGCCGTGGTGCCCGCGGGGGTGCTGATCGCCCTGCCGATGGGGCTGGTGCTGTTGCAACCCGATCTCGGCACCGCCCTTGCCATCGCCTTTGGCGGGGTGGTGATCATGTTCCTGGCGGGATTGCCGCTGCGCTGGTTTCTGGCTGGCGGCGCGGCGGCGGCAGTGGCCGCGCCGCTCGCCTTCTTCTTCGCGCTGAAGGATTATCAACGCCAGCGCGTGTTTACGTTTCTCGACCCGGAAAGCGATCCGCTCGGCACTGGCTATCACATCACCCAATCGAAGATCGCCATCGGCTCGGGCGGGTTTGCGGGCAAGGGATTCGGCAATGGCTCGCAGAGCCATCTCAACTATCTGCCCGAACCGCACACTGACTTCGTCTTTGCCACCATGGCGGAAGAATGGGGCATGCTGGGTGGCCTGCTGGTGCTCGCGATCTTCGGGCTCGTGCTGCATTGGGGGTGGAACGTGGCGCGCACGTCGAAAGACCGTTTCGCCCAACTGCTGGCAGCGGGGATGACGGCCACGATCTTCTTTTACGCGGCGATCAACCTGATGATGGTGATGGGGCTGGCCCCGGTCGTGGGGATCCCCCTGCCATTCATGAGCCATGGAGGATCCTCGATGCTGACCAACATGATCTGCATCGGCACACTGATGATGGTAGACCGGTGGAACCGGACACCCGGTGCACGGCGACTGGGCTAGGCGCTGCAGCCCCTTCCGATCAAGCTTTCACGTTTCCCCTTCACTCTCGCGCCGCAGCCGCTATAGGGATGCCTCCCGCGATTCGCGGGTGTCCGGCATGCCGGAATGGACGCATAGCTCAGTTGGTAGAGCAGCTGACTCTTAATCAGCGGGTCCTAGGTTCGAGCCCTAGTGCGTCCACCATTCTTTTCAATTAGTTATGGGCTTTCTCCCTGAGCAGGCACCACCGGGTAAGCCGCAAAAGGTTTCACCTAGGTTTCATTGTTCGGTTGATTGCGCTGGCGCGACGCCAACCAACCACCGTCCGGTCTGCTCACCGAATCGACACCCCCACCCCCCTTTAAAAACCTGACCGGTTGCCCCCCACCCCCGGGGTACCCCCCATATGGCTCAGATGGGACCCGCGCTTCTAAATACATACAATTCTGCGCGGTCGATGAGATGGGTGTGGTTGGAGCAACCAGTTCGGTGGCTAGTCGGCGCCCCGATCAGTCGCACCGGTGGTTCCCCCAGTAGCGCTCCCACCTTAAAGCCCAGCCTCCTGCAACCATGGCACAGGAGAGGTCGCCTCCGATTGGTGAAGTGCACCACGCCGCCGTTCGGGTTCCAACGCCGTTTCCTCCAGACATGCAGGTCATTGCTGGGCCGGCAACAAGGATATGTCCCTGCTGGCTCCGACCCGAGGGTCTTCCAATGAGCCTCACCAGAGCATCTCGAGCGTCCTCGGCGCTTGCATCAGGGCAAGGCTGGTTACTACGGCATGCGCCGTCCATCTCGCGTGCAGCTATACCTGAAAGCCTGATCCTTGGGCCTTCCTCGCACCAGACAGGACCGTCACCATCCCAAACGCGAGTGGGCGTACAGGTGAACTCTTGGCCCGCAGGAATGACGATGGCAGCAGCCCAGAAAAGCAGGGACATCATCGAGGGCGAAAGGAACTACAGCGAAGCACTACCAACCACCGCTAACCTTGCTCCCTCACAAATCCCAGCCGGTAGAGCGCAGTCCTGCTGCTATGTTCCCCGTCAGCACCAGTCGCATGCAGATCGCCGTGTGACGGAGCGAATAGAGGGTGTATTTGGTCTTCGCTGAAGGATCTTGTTTGACGCCAGCCCGCTTCACCCCCGAAACTGCACCACCAATTCGTAAACCGCACATTGGCGTTAGAGCTGATGCCAATTTATTTAAAAATGCATCAGTCGTATTCAGAATTATTTGAAAATAACATATTATAATCATCATCTTCAATAATTTTAACTTTTTTCCCTCCTTCACTGGTGATCAATACATTATAATTAATATTTTTTCCTACTTCACTATAATCTTTTATGCGAGCCATCAAATTTGCGCTGCAAGAAAACGATGTTTCATCTTCATTTTTACTGATTAAAGAGACTTCTGCAAGGTCGTACTCTACCTTTTCGAAATCTGAATTGTAACGATTATTTTCATAATCAAAAATAGCTGACTGAGCTTCAGATATATTCTGATCCAATCTGCTTTTTTGCTCTTTAAATTTAAATACGTTGTTGTACCAAAAATTATACCTGGCAGGAAAAAGCATCTTTGCAATTTTGGTACCGTATGAGTAATCCTCATGCAGAGGTGTAAAGTCATTATCTCTACACATAGGAGCCCAGATTTTCCTTCTTTTCTCCGCAGGCGTTAATTGGTCGACACTTGCTTTGACTAAAGTCACAATAAGGCCGTCCATAAATGCCCCTACACCCCCGATAATATCCCCACCATCAGCTTTTGTGCGACCCGAATTTTGCCAATCTCCCGGTCCTCCGCTCTCATCACCCATCTGTATACAAGTTTCGACAGACGTATCGATTTTCACAGACAAATCTTCAGAATTTTTAATCATACCTTCAATAACGGTGTTTTGCCGAATCCACTCCTCGTCATTCTTATAAGGCGGATCTTCAGTAGCAAAGCGAATATCTTCAAAAAGTGCATATCCGTTTTTTGCATCTTTCGAGATTTCAGCTTTTGCTTCCTCGATGTCGCATATCGAGCTTGCGTTACCTGCACACCCAGAGACAACAAGAGCTGCGGCTGCCGTTGAGATAACTGTGTAGATTTTTAGCTCCATAACACTCGCCTTCCTGATACTGTGCTAATTTATCCATAAACATCAGGGGGGGCAATGTGAGTCAATGCAAAAGGCGCCTCGAAAAGCATGCACGAAAAATCAATCTAATCCGCCGAACTGATGAAGGTTGATCGCCATCTCTCGGCTTAGGGGCAGGCGCTTGGCATAGAACCTCTCGATCTGCTCCACGCTGGTACCAGCGTTCTTGGCAAGATTGTAGATATTGACCTGCCCATGCGAGAGCACCAATCGCATGCAGATCGCCGTGTGACGGAGCGAATAGAGGGTGTATTTGATCTTCGCTGAAGGATCGTCCTCGACCCCCGCCTGCTTCAGAACCTTACAAAACTGCCTCTGCACAATCTTCGATGCGGTTCCACGGTTCTCGTAGTCCGGAAAGAATAGGTAATCGTCTGGACCTGCTTTAGGATACCTCTGCTTGATACGATCGTAGACCGACACTGCTGCTGGCATCGTGTTAGCAACCCGAAATCCTGTCTTTCCATTCCTGATGGTGAGCAAAAGACGTCGAGGATCATCTGCAACCGTCACATCCCTGTGTTTTAGCGCATAAAGCTCTGACACGATCGGACGTACAAAAGAGTGCGTCGTAAAGAGGATGAGATCATAAAGCTCGTCGGTGAGTGGCACGCCTCGAGTTACATGCTCTTGTGCAGCCAGCTCCTGAGCCGCTCTCAGGATTGCCTGATAGTCATCGTCTTCTTTCGCAACGAGAGGATGGAAAGCGAAGTAGGAACGGGGATTGTCCTGCTGCCGGCTACGAGGCGTCGACGGAATGCTATCAATCACCCCATCATCTCTTGCCACTTTGAGCACGTTCCGAAACGTGGCGGTGAGCATGTTGCGGGTTGATGTCGAGAGGTCTGGGCGCTTCTTTGCCAGCTTGTCCATGAACTCTTGGTAGTCCCGAGTTTTTAGCTCTCGGACGTCACGAACGTGGAATGCCTTCTCCAGTCCCCATTCAGGGTTATTTATGCAGAGACGTATGGTGCGAACGTAATTTGCGTTCCGTTCGCCCTGGGCAATCAATCGCTCGCCTTTTGCAATCAACCTTGAGGCGTAATAGCGGAAGGTGAATTCCCTCTCGACACGCTTCTCGCTGCCAAGAACCTCGTGTGCCAATTCTCGTGCAGCTGCCCTCGCCTGAATTCGTGACGTCTCCTTGGTCGATCGAACGATGTATCGCTTGATGCGAGGATCACGGATGCGAACCTGCCAGAACGGGCTGGCTTTGACTTTGTAGATAGCCAAGCCCCTACTGATGGTTATAATCTTGCCATCGAGGGCGTTCTTTGACTTCCCGCTCATGTCGCCATCGTAATTCAAAAGCTCATTTAGGGCAAAAGTTATAAACTTATGTTATAAACACACCTTTAAGACATTGAAATATATGATGTGATAGAGAACTCTTAATCAGCGGGTCCTAGGTTCGAGCCCTAGTGCGTCCACCACCTTCAAAGCCGAAAAACGCCGCTTCAGCCCTTGCCCTGGCTGGCCAGCATGTCGAGCGCGACGTCCACGATCATGTCTTCCTGCCCGCCCACCATGCGGCGGCGGCCCAGTTCCACTAGGATCGCGCGCGTATCCACGCCGTAATCCGCGCTGGCCTTTTCTGCATGACGCAGGAAGCTGGAATAAACCCCGGCATAGCCAAGGCTGAGCGTTTCGCGGTCCACCCGCACCGGGCGGTCCTGCAGCGGGCGGACGAGATCCTCCGCCGCGTCCATCAGCCTGAACAGATCGCAGCCGTGATTCCAGCCCTTGCGATCCGCCGCGGCGATGAAGACTTCCAGCGGGGCATTGCCCGCCCCTGCCCCCATGCCCGCCAGCGACGCATCGACCCGGATTGCACCGCTCTGCACCGCCACCATGCTGTTGGCGACGCCGAGCGAAAGATTGTGATGCGCATGAACGCCGCGCTGGGTTTCGGGCTTCAGCACCCGGTCATAGGCCTCCAGACGGGCACGGTAATCGTCCATGTCCATCGCTCCGCCGCTGTCCGTCACATAGACGCAGGTCGCGCCATAGCTTTCCATCAGCTTCGCCTGCTGCGCCAGTGCTTCGGGTTCGATCATGTGGCTCATCATCAGGAAGCCGATGGTGTCCATGCCCAGGTTACGGGCGGCTTCGATATGCTGTTTCGACACGTCCGCTTCGGTACAATGAGTGGCGACGCGCACCGAACGCACGCCCAGATCATAGGCCTGCTTCAGGTCGTGAACCGTGCCGATACCTGGCAGCAGCAGCGTGGTGACCACCGCATTCCTGACGGTACCTGCCACCGCTTCGATCCAGACCCAGTCAGTCTGCCCGCCAAAGCCATAGTTGAAGGACGAGCCGTTAAGCCCGTCACCATGGGCGATCTCGATCGCGTCCACACCCGCTTCATCAAGCGCGCGTGCGATCTTCACCACATGATCGATGCCATACTGGTGACGGATGGCGTGCATCCCGTCACGCAGGGTCACGTCCTGGATATAGAGCTTGTTCTCGGTCGGGTCGAACGCCATCACGCTGCCTCCTTCGCCATGCGCCGCCGCGCGATCTTTTCCGCCGTGGCCAGCCCGGCGGAGGTCATGATATCGAGGTTGCCGGCATAGGCCGGCAGGTAATGCGCGGCACCTTCCACTTCCAGAAAGACGCTGGTCTTGATCCCTTCGAACGTGCCGAGGCCAGGAATGGTCACGGGATTGTTGGAACCGAAACGTTCGAACTGCACTTTCTGCTTGAGCCGGTAGCCTGGCACATAGGCGTTCACTTTTTCGACCATCGCCAGAATGGCCTTTTCAATTGTCGCTTCGTCTGCGCCGCTGGACAGGGTGAATACGGTGTCACGCATGATCATTGGCGGTTCGGCAGGGTTGAGGATGATGATCGCCTTGCCCTTCTTCGCGCCGCCGACCTGTTCGATACCTGCACTGGTGGTTTCGGTGAATTCATCGATATTGGCACGCGTGCCCGGCCCGGCGGATTTGGAGGAGATCGAGGCGACGATTTCCGCGTAATGCACTTCCGCCACGGAGGAAACCGCCGCAACGATCGGGATCGTCGCCTGACCGCCGCAAGTCACCATGTTGACGTTCGATTTGTCGAGATGATCGTCACCGTTTACCACCGGAATCACATAGGGTCCAATAGCGGCGGGGGTGAGGTCCACCATCACCTTTCCGGCATCAGTGACAACCTGGCTGTGGCGAGTATGCGCACCGGCAGAGGTTGCATCGAAGACGATGCCGATCTCGTTCCAGCAGGGCAACTTCTGCAACCCGTCTATTCCTTCGTGCGTAATCGCCACACCCAGCCGTTCAGCACGCTTCAGCCCGTCCGATTCCGGATCGATGCCGACCATCGCCGCCATCTCCAGCACATCGGAATTGCGCATGATCTTGATCATCAGATCGGTCCCGATATTGCCGGAACCGATGATCGCTGCCTTGACCTTGCTCATCGTTCATTTCCCCAGGGTAAAAGAGACGGAACCGAGCCCGCCAATTTTCGCTTCCACATGATCGCCAGGCTGGATCGCAACCATCGGGCCGAGCGCCCCGGTCATCACGATATCGCCCGCGCCAAGCGGTGTGCCATTGCCCACCATGACCCGCGCCAGCCATGCCGCTGCTTCCAGCGGATGGCCCAGGCAGGCCGCACCGGCACCGAGCGAGGCCACCGCGCCGTTAATTTCCATCGCCATGCCGCAGGTATAAAGATCCAGCCCGTCCAGCGGGCAGCGGTCCTTGCCGAGCACGAAAAAGGCGGATGAACCATTGTCCGCAACCGTATCGGCAAAGGTGATTTTCCACTCAGCGATGCGGCTGTCGACCACTTCGATCGCGGCAATCGCGCATTCGGTTGCAGCGGCAACATCCGCGCGGGTAGGATTGGGCATGGTGATCGCATCGCGCAGCACCAGCGCCACTTCCGCTTCGGCCTTCGGCTGGATCAGCCGACTGGCCGCCAGTGTGCCGCCATCTTCCACCAGCATGTCGTCAAACAGTACGCCGTAGTCGGGCTGGTCAACACCAAGCTGGGCCTGCACCGCCTTGGCGGTCAGTCCGATCTTGCGCCCGATGATCCGCCGCCCCTGACCCTGCCAGAAACGGGTATTCACGTCCTGAATGGCATAGGCCGTAGTGCCATCGCCCGGCTCCAGCGTCTCACGCATCGGAGCGATTGTTGCACCGGCATAGGCCGCACGCAGGCGCTGTGACGCCAATTCGATCTGTTCGCTGCTCGCCATCGGCAATCCACTCCATCACTGTCGGGCTGGTAAATAATCCATCTTGCGCCAAGACAGAAGCTTGCCAAGCTCAACTCCACTCATATTATGAGCAAATGGAAAAGACGGGCTCTCAGTCCATATCCCGCGCGATCGAGCTGCTGGCCGCTCTGGTGGCGGATGATGGCGGCAACCCGGTCACGGACATTGCCGCGCGTCTGGGCCTTGCCGCCTCCACCGCGCGGCGCATGGTGGCGACGCTGGAAGATGAAGGCCTGCTGTGGCGGATAGCACGCGGACGTTACGCAGCCGGCCCGCGCCTTGCCGCGCTTGGCGCGCTCTATCGACCGGAGCGGCGATTGATCGAAATCGCCCGGCCCCGGCTTGCCCGCCTTGCCGGCGAGGCAGGCTGCGCGGCGCACCTGGGCGTGCTGGATCAGGATATGGTGACCTATCTGGTCAAGGTCGGTGACGAGACCATTTTTTCGCGCGAGGCAGGCCAGCTCGAAGCCTACTGCACCGGCATCGGCAAGGCCTTGCTGGCGCAGCTCGGCGCTGAGCGTATGAATGCCTATCTGCGGGGAAGCTTCGTCGCGCTGACCGGGCGGACGATCACTGATCCCGACCTGCTGCGCGAGGATCTTGCCAGATCGCGCGAACGCGGCTTCGCCATTGATGATCAGGAACTTGCCGACAATCTCTCCTGCGTCGCGGTGCCCTTGCCGGTCAATGGCGGGCCATATGCGATTTCGATCGCCGGTCCCACGAAGTTGACCATGGGGACGCACTGCGCACGATGGGCAGACCGCCTTCGCCAGCTGGCCGACGAGATAAGCGGCATCGCCGGATGAAATTATCGTGCCTGACAAGCTTTACTCCTCCTGCTAGAGCTTGAACAAACGCGGAAAAGACAAGGCACCGCGGGGGAGGTCAAACTGCATCACACAGATAATCGTGTGCCAGATGCGTCCGGAATGGATGGCAGATGGCTCGCCGCCGTTGTCCCGGAATTTGCCGGTGCGAAGGTCGCTGTCTCGCCAGTTGGCGCCGGACAGCTGGCCGATACGTTCCGACTCTCGCTGGACTGGGGCATCATGCAGGACGGACGCCCCTCGTCGCTGGTCTGCAAGCTGGCGTCGAGTGACGCGAGCAGCCGCGAAATTTCCGCTCACTGGCGGCTCTACGAACGCGAGGTGCGCTTTTACCGGGAACTGGCGCCGGCAGCCCGGATCGATACGCCGCATGTCCATGCCTCGGGCCTGACCGAGGACGGCAGCTTCTTCCTGTTGATGGAAGATCTTAGAGACGCAACCCCAGGCAACCAGCTATCCGGGTTGCAAGCCGGGCAGGCCCCCGCCGCAATGCGCGAAGCCGCGCGCCTGCACGCGGCGTTCTGGGCCAGGGGAGATGATCCGGCCCTTGGCTGGCTAGAAACCGGCCGGATCGCACAGGCGTTCTATTCACCCGACGTCTTCCGTTCGGCATGGCGTGATTTCAGGGACCGTTATCGTGGCATGGTGCCGGAAAGCCAGCTTCGGCTGTGCGACGCCTTTGCCGACCTCTACGAAGCCTATGCCCGCCCGCTTTCGACACCGCGCTGCGTCGTTCATAACGACTTTCGCCCCGACAACATGATGTTCGCAGCAAACCGGCTGACGGTACTGGACTGGCAATCGGTCGCGCTCGGTTTCAATGCGCTGGATGTCGCCTATGCGATTGGCGGCGGCTTCGAACCGGACGAACGCCGTTCTGAGGAACAGGCGCTGCTCGACCTCTATCATGCCACACTGATCGCAGAAGGCGTGGAGGATTACAGCCGCGACCAACTGGACGAGGATTACCGCCATTTCTGCTTTGCCGGAATTGTCGTCTCGGTCTGTGCCGCAATGCTTGTCAAACGGACCGAGCGCGGAGACCGCATGTTCCTGACCATGCTGGATCGCCACGCGCAGCACGCAGCGGATTGCGACGGGATCGGGCTCCTCCGTGCGCGCTGACCTGTCACCCGCGAACGAGCTGAACTGGAAACCATCATGACCGCCCCGATCGAAACTCCGACAGCGTCGTTCAATGAGCTGGGCTACTATGCGCTTGGCGGACATGTTGAATCGCCGCGCGATCTGATCGCCGAATGCCACGAAGCCGAAACAATGGGACTGGGCGCGACTTTTCTTTCCGAACGCTTCAACGTGAAGGAAGGCCCGACGACTTGCGGAGCCATCGGCGCTGTTACTGAGAAACTCGGCATCGCGCTGGCGGCAACCAATTACAACACGCGCCATCCCATGGCATTCGCCGCGCATTCCACTACGATGCACCGCCTGACGGGTGGCCGCTACATGCCCTGTCTGGCGCGCGGGATCGGACCGCAAATGAAGGCGTTTGGCCTCGAGTCTGCGAAAAACGCGGATCTTGCCGAATTCGTGGCCCTGATGCGGCGCCTGTGGCGCGGAGAACGGGTGGAAGGTTATTCAGGGCGCATCGGAACCTATCCGGTGCTGCAACTGGATCCGAAGTTTGACGAAGACATCCCGATTGGCCTTGTCGGATTTGGCGAGAAGACGGTGGAGTTTGCCGGGTCCGTCTTTGATTCGGTCATCCTTCATACCTACATCGGCGATGAAGCTACTGCGCGACTGGTGCAAACCATCCGGCGCGCAGCTGTACGGGCGGGCCGCGATCCGGCAAAGGTGCGCATCTGGTCCGTGTTCGCCACGCTTGGCGATCATCTCGAACCGCAGTTGCGTATGAAGAAAAGCGTTGCACGCCTTGCCACCTATCTGCAGGTTTATGGCGACCTTCTCGCCGATGTGAATCGCTGGGACAAGGCGATCCTGCAGCGCTTCCGGCGATCCGCTGTCATGCAGGAAATCAGGGGGTGGGTCGATGCGGTGGCCAGCCCTGAACAGATTGAACGCATCGCCGAATTACTTCCGCCCGAATGGCTGGACGCATCGGCGAGTGGATCGCCGGAGCGTTGCGCACGCAAGATCTTGGGGCAGTTCGATCTGGGCGTCGACAGCGTAATCCTGCATGGCGCGACCCCTGCGGAACTCGCACCGATCATGCCGGCCTATGCCCGGCTCCGCCCCGCCGGGCGCTTTGACTATTTGCCGGCCAATCCGGGAAAGACAGGATAGTCCGATGACCATCGACCTCAAGGATGCGCGCATTTACGAACGGGGGGTGCCATGGGCGGCATTCGCCGAACTGCGCCGCGAATGTCCGGTCTACTGGAACCCGGAAAGCGATGGCGCGGGCTTCTGGGCACTCACCCGTCATGCCGACATCGTCCAAGTTTCACGCAATCCGGCCCTGTATTCATCAGCGCATGAAAACGGTGGTCATCGTATTTTCAATGAAAACGAGGTGGGCCTGACCAATGCGGGCGAACAGGCGATCGGAATTCCGTTCATTTCCCGCGATCCGCCGATCCATACCCAGTATCGCAAGCATATCATGCCTGCCGTCTCGCCCGCCCGCCTGATGGGCATAGAAAGCCGCATCCGCGAACGTGCGCAGGCGCTGATTGATGCCATCCCTTTAGGCGATCGCTTCGATCACGTCCCTGCCCTGTCTGCCCCATTGCCGCTGATGACCTTGTGCGAGCTGCTTGACCTGCCACCCGAGATGTGGAGCGAGCTTTACGACTGGACCAATGCCTTCGTCGGTGAAGACGATCCCGATTTCCGGCAAAGCCCGGAAGCAATGGCGAAGACGCTGGAATCATTCATCGGTTTTGCCGCAAGTCTGTTTGAAGAACGTCGCAGCAAGCCGTCGGACGACATCGCCACACTGCTCGCCAATATGCAGATTGATGGGCAACCGGCACCCTTTTCGGAGTTCCTCGGCAATCTGATTCTCGCCCTGGTGGGGGCCAATGAAACAACGCGCAATTCCATGTCGCACACCATCCGCGCCTTTGCGGACAATCCCGGACAATGGGATCTGATCCGCAACGATCCCGGCCTGCTCAAAAAAGCGACCGCAGAAATGGTGCGCTATGCCTCGCCCGTTCTGCACATGCGCCGCACTGCCACGGCTGACACGGAAATCCGGGGCCAAAAGATCGCCCGGGGTGACAAGGTGGTGATGTGGTACGCATCCGGAAACCGGGACGAAGAGGTCTTCGAAAATCCTGACAGCTTCGATGTGCTGCGATCCAGAAATCCGCACGTCGGCTTCGGATCTGGCCAGCACGTCTGCGTTGGTTCGCGTCTGGCCGAAATGCAACTTCGCGTAGTGTTCGAACTGCTGGCTGAACGGGTCGCTCGCTTCGAAGTTATCGGCGAACCCCGGCGTTTCCGTTCGAATTTCCTGAACGGCCTCAAGAATCTCGATACAGTCTATCACCCGGCCTGACGGAGCCGGATCAGGCGGAAGCCCTGGCCCGATATTCGTCCGCCAGCAGCCGTTTCATCAGCTTGCCGGTCGGCTCACGCGGCAGCTCGGCACGGAAATCGAACTGGCGGGGAGTCTTCACGCCGCCCAGCCGTTTCCGTGCAAAATCACGCAATTCGTCAGCCAATGCCGCATTTCCAGTAATACCGGCGGCGGGTTGCACGACCGCCATGACGCTTTCACCCATTTCCGGATCGGGAACCCCGAACACCGCGACATCCAGCACTTTGGGATGCGTGACGAGCGCGTTTTCGATTTCCTGGGGGTAGATGTTCACCCCACCTGAAATGATCATGAAGTTCTTGCGATCCGTGAGGAACAAATAGCCGTCTTCATCGACATGGCCGATATCGCCCAGCGTGGCCCAGCCCCGGTCATTATAGGCGCTGGCGGTTTTTTCGGGATCGTTGAGATATTCAAAGCGCGGGCCGTCGGAAAAATAAACCACGCCGGTTTCGCCGGGCGGCAATTCGTCACCGTCGTCGCCAACGATCCGGGTCTGGCCGAGAACTGCCCTGCCCACCGTTCCAGGCTTGAGCAGCCATTCCTGGCTATCGACATGCGTTATGCCGCAGGTTTCAGTCCCCGCGTAATATTCGAAAATGATCGGCCCGAACCAGTCGACCATCACCTGCTTGACGTCCACCGGGCATGGTGCGGCGGCGTGGACCACGCAGGCAAGGCTGCTGACATCAGGGCGCAACCGTTCTTCCTCCGGCAGTTTCAGCAGGCGCACGAAATGGGTGGGCACCATGGTGGCGTGAGTGACGCGATATTGCTCTACCAGGCGCAGCGTTTCGAGCGCGTCGAATTTCTCCATCACCACGACCGTTCCGCCCAGCCGATGCGCCACCAGTGCCCAGCGCAGGGGGGCGGCGTGATAAAGCGGCGAGGTGGAGAGGTAGATGGAGTTCTGGTCCATACCCCACAGGCCCGACGCCATGCCCGTCAGCGGAGTTGGGGCATCGACCGCCCCTTCGGGCAACTGCGGTCTCACCCCCTTGGGCCGCCCGGTGGTGCCCGAGGAATAAAGCATATCCGTGCCCGGGCTTTCATCTTCGACCCGCTCCGCCGGTTGTGTTCTGACCAGTGCGGACCAGTTTCCCAAACGATCCGTCTCACATGACCAGCACCAGGCGCTGAGACCGGGCAGCTCTGCCAGAGCCTCTTTTGCGAGCGTCGCATATTGGTCCGAGACCAGGAGCAGTCCGGCCCCCGAATCGCGCAGTATGTAGGCGACATCAGGTGCACTCAGGCGATTGGAGACGGAGGTTGCAAACAGGCCGGTGCGCTGCGCCGCCCAATTGGCGAAAAAGACTTCGGGACCATTGCCGAACAGGAATGCCACCACATCGCCCCGCTTCAGCCCGGCAGCGCGCATTTGCTGCGCACAGCGATTGGACTGCGTTTCAAGCTCGGCATAAGTGATGGTCAGGCCCCGCGCGGGATAGATCAGGGCTGCCTTGTCCGGCGCGCTGGCTGCGTGGTGAAACGGATGCATTGCCCTCTCCCTCCCCCGGCCTTCGTGGCGCACAGGGTTTGAAAGAAATCCTAGCCGGTCCGCGACAGGGGGACAGCCCCTTTTTCGTCGACGACGATTTTGGTGTCGAGGTCCAGCCCCTGGCCAAGCCGGTCAAGATCCTTCTCGACCCCCTTGTTGCGCAACACCGCCGCCGCGCCTGTCATCACCAGGGTCAGGCAGCCGCCTTCCACCTCAAGCCGGGTCTGCTCGAACGTTACAGGGGCGCAGGCCGCAAGCCTGCGACACAACCGCACGGCAAGTCCCCAGCTGACCGCAGCATCGAGGGCACGCGTATCTGCCAGCGCGCTGAATCCTTCGGGCAGCGGCAGCGCATTGCAACTGGCCAGCAGCGCAGTCGCCAACACTGCGCGGTCGCTGGCGTCAATCGCGATCCAGCGCTTGTGCAATGCCCAGTTCAGCGCCTGCGGCGCGCGCAAATTCGGTTCGACCTGGGTCAGCGCGAGCGCAAGGATGGTTGCACCAAGCCGGACCCGTTCGACCCGCGCGCAATCGGCCCCGATTGCCGGTGCGGCCCATTCCGCCACGCGGGCAGCCAGTTCCCACTGACCACCACGCGGCGCACAGAAGCTGGCGAGACCGCTCAGAAACGGGTCTTCCCGTCGAACTGCGGGATCAAGACGGCGGTAGAGCAACCCTTCGCGCAGCCCCCAGGATGAAAAAACCAGCCGGTCGGGCTGGAGATCGTCAATCAGCGCCAGCATCATCGCGCCCGCACCGGGCAGAACCGCAGCGCGCATCTGCGAAATGCCCGGCATGCGCGCAAAATCCTCTGGTGCACCGCGTGTCAGCTGCCGCGCCAGCTTTGCCGCACGGGTCGCCGGCAGTTCATAGCCATGCGGATCGTCCAGCAGGGGATTGCTGGTGCGCAGCGCAAACGTGGCCATGGACCGAAATGTCCCGCCAACCAGATAGAGCGGGCGACCGGTCTGACGCACCCAGCCCGCCTTGCCCAGCACCTTGTCCACCCGCGACCGGATCGCCTCGGGGCCTTCGGCATGCCACTTGGCCAGACGCAGCGAACCGAGCGGAAGGCTGACGCCCCCCTTTATTCCCTCAGGCCCGACCTCTGTCAGCTCGATACTCCCGCCGCCAAGATCAGCCACGACGCCTTCGGCCTGCGGGAAAGCTCCCAGCACGCCCAGCGCGCCGATTTCCGCTTCTTGCACTCCACTCAGCAGGCGGGGTGACAGGCCCAGCCGCGCCACGCTTGCCAGAAATTCGGGCCCGTTGCTGGCATCGCGCACGGCCGCCGTGGCGACGGTTTCGATTTCCTCAACCTCGTTCGCCTGAAGCAGTGTCGCATAACGGGCCAGTCCGGCGAGGGCGAGCTCCATGGAATCGTCGGCCAGCCGGCCCGTGTCAGCAACCTCGCGTCCCAGCCGCGCCGCCACCTTCTCGTTCCAGAGCACCGTGGGTGCCCGCGCCGAACCGCCATAGACGACCAGCCGCACCGTATTGGAACCGATATCGATGACCGCCCTGCGCGGCCCGGTTGCGCCGCCAAAGCTTTCCAGGGTGGATTCGATCACGCCCCGGTTCCGATCTCGCCCCCGCCCCGCCGCAAAGACAGGCGCGGCACCTCATCACCTGCGGCCAGCGCCGCCCCCCTCCCCGACAGCGAAGGATTGGTCATGAAATAACGGTGCACATTGAACGGCTTGGCCCCAGGCGGAGTGCGCACATAGGTGCCATCTGGCTGGAGCAGCCAGCTATGTTCCGTGTCCAGCAGGTTGGCGAGCAGCACCTGTTCCAGCACCTGATCATGCACGGTGCGGTTGCGGATCGGCACCAGCGTTTCAACGCGCCGGTCGAGATTGCGCGACATGCCATCGGCAGAGGAAATATACAGCCGCGCTCGCGGACTGGGCATCTTGTACCCGTTGGCGAAGGCCCAGATGCGGCTGTGTTCGAGGAACCGGCCAATGATCGACTTGACTGCGATATTCTCCGAGAGCCCGTCCACCCCCGGTCGCAGGCAGCAGATGCCCCGGATCACGAGGTTGATGGCAACGCCCGCCCTGCTGGCGTCGTAAAGCTTGCCGATCAGCCGGCCGTCAGTGAGCGAGTTGAGCTTGGCCCAGATCGCGGCGGGACGCTCGGCGCGGGCATTGTCGATTTCATGGTCAATGCATTCATACAGCTTGTCGCGCAGGCCCAGCGGTGAAATCGCGATGGCTTCGGTCCGGCGCGGCTCGACATAGCCGGTCACGAAATTGAACAGCCGCCCGGCATCGCGGCAAAGTACCGGATCGGCCGTGAAATAGCTGAGGTCCGTATAGATCCGCGCGGTCACCGGATGGTAATTGCCGGTCCCGAAGTGGCAGTAGGTGCGATAACCGTCTTCCTCGCGCCGGACGATCAGTGACACTTTGGCATGCGTCTTCCAGTCAACGAAGCCATAGATGACCTGCACCCCGGCGCGTTCAAGCTGGGTCGCCCAGAGCAAATTCTGTTCCTCGTCAAAGCGGGCCTTCAGCTCCACCACCGCAGTGACCGATTTGCCCGCTTCCGCCGCTTCGATCAGCGCC
>Ga0181559_10000147_pt1 | contig 56292 bp, 54 predicted proteins | sample 011ome_21_FD_133752 | JGI IMG/M metagenome (GOLD analysis project Ga0181559, IMG submission 133752) | Coastal salt marsh microbial communities from the Groves Creek Marsh, Skidaway Island, Georgia - 011508AT metaG (megahit assembly) | ecosystem: Environmental > Aquatic > Marine > Intertidal... | reverse complement strand
TGGATCACCGCGGAGAACACCTGAGACGGTAGCGATTTTGCTGGACACGTGGATACAAGCCGCGTCGCCGTGATGGGGCATTCCTGCGGCGCATTGCAGGCGGTGAAGGTCTCCCCGGATCCGCGTATCACTACGACGCTGGTACTCAACAGCGGGCTTTTCCCAGATGGCGACCAGTATATGGTTCGCCATGACCTCGAGCGTTCCGCCCTTAACCAGTTGCATGCACCAATTGCCTATTTCATAGGCGGGAAGACTGATATTGCCTTTGCCAATGCTGAAATTGACTGGCAGAACCTGCAAAAGCTCGACGTTCCAGCCATCAATGCCAACATGGATGTGGGTCATGGTGCTACCTATTCACGCACTGGCGGTTATCCTTTTGCGGAAGGGCCTATTGCTTGGCTGCAGTATAAGCTGAAGGATGATCCGGCAGCGGCATCAATGTTTAAAGGACCAGGGTGCGGGTTTTGCCGGTCGAACGATTGGCAACTTCGTCGACACCTGATTGAATGATAGCGTCCGGTTTGATGGGTATGTATGTAACTTATTGAAAATATTGGTGGGCCCACCAGGACTCGAACCTGGGACAAACGGATTATGAGTCCGCTACTCTAACCAACTGAGTTATAGGCCCTTTTGTCTTTGTCCTGTCCGCGTATGCTGCGTTGCTCGAATTATTCTCACTCGGTCACGTATTGGTAATACGCTTCCTCCCTCGAAAATCCGTGCGCCTTGCTTACACGAACATGACTTTGCCAAAATTCTTTTTTTAAGAAACTAAAAAAAGAAAGGGCGCATTATATTGCGCCCTTGTTACGGATTCTAGCAGTATCGTTTTCTTACGATTCGTCCAAGAAGCTTTTCAGGTGATCGGAGCGGGTCGGATGACGCAGCTTTCTCAGTGCCTTGGCCTCAATCTGCCTGATACGCTCACGGGTTACATCAAACTGCTTGCCCACTTCTTCCAGGGTGTGGTCAGTGTTCATGTCGATACCAAAGCGCATTCGCAGTACCTTGGCTTCACGAGCGGTGAGGCTGCCGAGTACTTCCTTGGTGGCTTCCCGCAGACCTTCATCCAGGGAGGAATCCACTGGAGAGTCGATATTGGCATCCTCGATGAAATCGCCCAGGTGTGAATCTTCATCATCACCGATCGGGGTTTCCATGGATATAGGTTCTTTAGCGATCTTCAGTACCTTGCGAATCTTGTCTTCTGACAGGTCCATACGCTCACCCAGTTCTTCCGGTGTGGGTTCGCGGCCTTTTTCGTGCAGCATCTGGCGCGAGATTCGATTGAGCTTGTTGATCGTTTCAATCATGTGCACTGGAATACGTATCGTCCTGGCCTGATCCGCAATGGAACGGGTGATGGCCTGGCGAATCCACCAGGTGGCATAAGTCGAGAACTTGTAGCCGCGACGGTATTCAAACTTGTCTACCGCTTTCATGAGGCCGATGTTACCTTCCTGAATCAGGTCCAGAAACTGGAGGCCGCGGTTGGTGTATTTCTTCGCGATGGAAATCACCAGACGCAGGTTGGCTTCCACCATGTCTTTCTTGGCGCGGCGGGATTTCGCTTCACCAATAGACATGCGACGGTTGATGTCCTTGATTTCGGTGATGGTCAGGCCGGTTTCTTCTTCTACCAGTACAAGTTTCTTCTGGGCTCGCAGAATTTCCACTTTCACCTTGGCCAGGGATTCCGAGTAATCCTTGCGGCGCAGATGATTATCGAGCCATTTCAGATTGACTTCGTTGCCAGGGAAACTCTTGATGAAGGTGCTGCGAGGCATCTTGCCAATGTTGATCGACAGGTTGCGAATGTTGCGCTCATGGCGACGTATACGGGACAGGCAGGCACGGATATGTTCAAGCAATGGATCAAACTGACGAGGTGCAAGTTTGAAGAACTTGAAGACTTCACCCAGTTTTTCCAGTGACTCGATACCCTTTTCATGGTCGCGACCATATTTTTTCAGGGCGCGCTGTGTAGAGCGCATTTGCTTGGTCAGTTCACCAAAACGAATCTTGGCTTCTTCAGGATCAGGACCGCCAGCATTTTCGTCCTCATCATCGTCATCCGAGTCATCGCTGTCCGCTTTATCAGCTTTTTCATCTTTCTCGTCTTTGGCTTCAACTTTTACAGCTTCCGGTGAGTCAACGGCTACCGCAATTGCATCTTCAGTAATATCGAGATAACCGGTAAGGATATCGGCCAGGCGCTTTTCTTCTTTTTGCACCAGGTCGTATTCAGAAAGCACATACTCCACTGTGCCCGGGAAAAAGGCCATGGCGGACATCAGCTCGCGTATACCTTCTTCGATACGCTTGGCGATCTTGATTTCGCCTTCACGGGTCAGCAGTTCCACTGTGCCCATTTCACGCATGTACATGCGAACCGGGTCAGTGGTTCGTCCGGCTTCATTTTCCACAGCAGCCAGTGCGGCAGCGGCTTCGGCAGCTGCCAACTCATCAGTTTCGTTTTCGATCATCAACAACTGGTCGGCATCTGGTGCGGTTTCAAAAACCTTGATGCCCATGTCGTCGATCATCTGGATGATGTCTTCCACCTGGTCCGGGTCGGAAATAGATTCGGGCAGGTGATCATTCACCTCGGCGTAAGTCAGGTAGTTCTGTTCCTTACCCTTGGCGATTAGGGCTTTAAGACTGGACTGTTGTGCCTGAACGTTGCTGGTGCTCATATTGAGTGCAATACCTTTTAGCTAATCGGTAGATGAAATAGGAGGTCTGACGGAAAAATAGCCGCGTATTTTAACCAAAGCTGGGAGTAGATACTAGCGCTATTTACCCAACAGAAATGGGGCTCAAGCCGCATAATTCAAGGTGTTCAGAGGATTTTAGCCCTGTTTAGGGGGGAAATCGGGATTTTCCCCGGTATTTCGCCGTGAACTAAGCTTCTGACGGGCTTCTTCGAGCCAGTTCTGGTGATTCTGCTGTTTTCTGTGGGACTCCAGTAAATGCGCGATAATTTCATGGAATTCCTGGTTTACTCCCTCCACAGGCGTGATCTGCTCGCGATTGAGCAGCTGGGTCAGTTGTGTGCCTAGCGGGGTGGCGTAGATTCGTCCCAGCAACTCCGGGGTGGAACTTGATGGGTTGGTCCTGGCAAGCGCTATGACCTGCATCAGCAGGTCGATGTCCGGGCTGTCTATCGCTGCCAGTGCCTCATCATCTTCCAACTCGTTCACCACTTCTGGGTTCAGCAGGATCAGGTTTACCGCTCGCATACACACTGAGCGACCCACTGCCTTTTTTCTGACCGGAGGTTTATTGCTGACCGCGATGGTATTCATCACTGCAGGAGTATCCGGTTTCTTTTCCAGTTTGCTCAACGTCTGTATATCAACACCAGCAATGGTAGCGAGCTGGTCCATGATCAGCTGGTGATAAATGCCCTGTGGAATTTTCTCGATATAGGGTAATGCCATCCGGCCCAGTCGGGCACGGCCTTCCAGTGAGTTCATGTCCACCTTGTCGCCCAGGGCCTGGAAGAAAAATTCGGCCAGTTGGGTGGCGCTGTTGATATTGCGCTCGAGTTCCGTCTTGCCGATTTTCCTGACCTGGGTGTCCGGGTCTTCGCCTTCAGGGAGAAACAGGAAGCGTGCAGTTCGACCATCCTCCATCAGGGGCAGTGCCTGTTCCAGGGCGCGCCATGCTGCCTCGCGGCCTGCATTGTCACCATCAAAACAAAACACAATTTCGGGAACGAGTTTGAACAGTCGTCGCAAGTGACTGGTGGATGTCGCCGTGCCCAGCGTGGCAACACTGTAGGTAATGTCATTCTGCGCCAGGGCAATCACATCCATGTACCCTTCAACAATCAGTATTTTTTCCAGGTTCCGGGTGTTACGACGTGCCTCAAAAAGACCGTAGAGTTCTTCCCCCTTATGGAAAACAGGTGTCTCTGGCGAGTTCAGGTACTTGGGTTTGTCATCTCCCAGCACGCGGCCACCGAAGGCAATGACACGGCCACGGTTGTCCCGGATTGGATAGGTAATCCTGTCACGGAAGCGGTCGTAAACCGGGTGATTCTTGTTGTCAGGATTTTCGATAAGCATGCCGGCGTTCAGCAGGGCCTTTTTAAGCTGCTCGCTTGTGCCAATATTATCCAGGACATTGCTCCAGCCCGGAGGGGCATAACCCAGGGCAAAGTCACGGGCTATCTCGCCACTCAGTCCGCGTTGTTTCAGGTAATCAACCGCACGTCCTTTCTGCGGATGCTGGCGTAGCTGGGCCTGGTAGAAGCGAGCGCATTGCTGCAACGCTTCATACAGTTCCAGGTTCTTTTCCCTGGAGCGTTGGTCAGCAGAAGATTCTTCCCGGGGAACCTCCATGCCCATCTGGCTGGCCAGTTTTTCAATGGCTTCCACGTAATCCATGTTTTCGTAATTCATCAAAAAGCCCAGGGCGTTACCGCCAGCGCCACAGCCAAAGCAGTAGTAGAACTGTTTGTCCGGCTCAACACTGAACGACGGGGTTTTTTCCTGGTGGAAAGGGCACAGGCCTTTGTAATTCTTGCCGGCTTTTTTCAGAGTGGTATAGGCATCAATGACGTCGACGATGTCAACGCGGGCCAGAAGGTCATCAATAAAGGATTGTGGAATTAGCCCTGCCATGGGATTTATTTTTTACTGTCTGAACCTTTGTAGAAAGCCATAATATCATCCTGGGAAAAGAGTCCTGTGATTTCATTTCTGTTTTCACTGTGCAGGTGAACATAGCCATAGGTGGCATTGTTTTCGGCTAGGATTTCCATGGCTTCAAGTAAAGTCGCCTGGTGTGAGACGGCGATCACCTGGTGGGCCGCCTCAAGACTGCCCAGATCAAAACCCGGTGTTTTCAGTGCTTCCTTTAAACTGTGCTGGCTTACCAGCGATTTCTTTTCGCCATTATGGTCAATCACAACCCATTCGGGATCAGCATCAAGCAATTCCCGGATAAGCGCTTCCTCGCTGTCGGCTTTCAACAACTCAAAAGCTCTGCTGGCTACTGCACCAATCCCGTAACGACTCAGGTAGCGGGACAGATCAGGTGAAAATCCACCCGCTTTTGCAATGATACTGTTCATGAAGATTGAGCGGGTTTTAAAAATTTCGGAGCTGGTGATATTGGCCACAACAATAATCAGCATGGCTGGCAGGACAATGCCAGGATTGTTGCTCAACTCCAGCAGGGCCATCAGTGCAGCCAGTGGTGCCTGCAGGGTGGCACCCATCATCGCACACATACCAATGAGAACGTAAAAGGGTGTAGATGAGTCTGTCCCGGAAATGATTTCCTCACCAATAATGCCCAGTGCGGCGCCTGCTATTCCGCCCAGAACCAGGCTGGGGCCAATAAGGCCGCCTGGCAAACCCAGACCGACCCCCGCTGCCGATAAAACACCTTTCATGATTAGAAGTGCCAGCAAAAATGACAGCGCCATGTTTTCCTGTAGCGCTGTATTCACCGTGTCATATCCGGTGCCCAGGACTTCAGGCATGAACAGGGCAACACTGCCTGTGACCAGGCCAACAATGAGCAGTCGTAGCCGAATATCTACCTGCTTGAATGATGTGGCATAGCCATACAGTTTCACGAACCCGCTGGCCAGCGCGCCTATGATCAGGCCCATAACGATGACCCAGGGGATTTGCCATAAACTTTCCATGCTGACATTGGTAATCACAAACACGGGTTCGCCGGGGTAGAGCGCCTGGGTAATAACAGCGCCACTGACCGCAGCAACAATCACCGGAATTAATCCTGAAACCGCGTACTCCATCAGGATGACTTCCATGGCAAAAATCACGCCGGCAATGGGTGTGTTAAAAGCAGCTGAAATAGCCGCCGCACTGCCGGCGGCAATCAATGTACGGATACTGTTATTAGGCAGTGAAAAACCACGACCCAAAGCGCAGCCACTTGTTGCACCGATATGAATGGCCGGGCCTTCCCGGCCACATGAGCCACCACTGAGCAGGGCCAGTGATGCAGTGACAAATTGCAACACAGCATTGCGAATTGGCATACGTGTACGGAAACGCTGCACCTTGTCGATGACATAACTCACACCCATGGGCGAGTTTTTGTCTGCCAGGAAATACAGGATCTGGCCGATGACAATGCATCCGGTCACTGGCAGGAGGAAATGCCAGGCTGACGGCAGGGCTTCAAAATTATCATGGTGAAGGCCGTTGCCAAAGTAGGGGAGTGTCTCTTCAAGGATAAAGCGAAACAGGTTGGTGATCAGGCCGGCAATTATCCCGACCAGTACGCCGAGCAAGGCCATGGGCAGCTTGGCTTCATCCCGGGCAAAGAGGGTGTAAAGAGTGTTTTTCTGGATCAATGGGAGCTGCCGGTTTGATAAATAATTAAACGGTGAAGGTGTACCGCGTCTGATTGAATAGGATACATGAGACACTCATTTTTTGTTATAGCGTTTACTTTTCAATTATTTCAGGTCAATGCAGTCCTGTTAACATACTGGCATATTGCTCACGACAAAGTTGACAGGATATAGCGATGCAGCCACAGGACAAAGACCGAAGTCCATTACAGAAGCGTTTATATGACATCATTTTTGGCTATGAAACCCATGAAGGCCGGCTTTTTGATGTCGTACTTATTCTCACGATATTTGCCAGTGTTCTTGCCGTTATGCTGGATTCTGTGCCGTCCATTTCAGAGCGCTATCACACGCAGCTCTACATCATGGAATGGGTGTTCACGGTCCTGTTCACCATTGAATATGGGGTTAGGCTGTATTGCACACCGTCAACCCGGGGGTATGTCTTCAGTTTCTATGGCATCATCGACCTGTTCTCCATCCTGCCCACTTATATTGCTTTTTTGTGGCCGGGTGGTGTCTATCTCATTGTCGTGCGCATCCTGCGAGTTCTGCGCGTCTTTCGAATTTTAAAACTGGCACGCTACATGGGCGAGGCCAGTTTGCTGGTCGGTGCGCTGATCAATGCGCGACGTAAAATCTTTGTTTTTCTTTATGCACTGCTAACGCTGATTATTATCTTCGGATCACTGATGTTCCTGGTGGAAGGCCCCGAACATGGCTTTGACAGTATTCCGGAAAGTATTTACTGGGCGATCGTCACAATCACAACTGTGGGGTATGGCGATATTGTGCCGCAAACAGTCATGGGTCAGATCATTGCAGCAGCATCCATGATTATCGGTTATGCCATTATCGCCGTGCCTTTCGGTATTGTTTCTTCAGAGTTGATCACAGAGCACAGCCGCAGGCAGGCGCCACCAAATAAATCCCTCAGGGTATGCAACAACTGTAATAGCAGTGGACATGACATGGATGCAAAGTTCTGTAAATTATGTGGTGTGGAATTTCCGGAGTAAAAGTCACAATATCTGAACTAACGACTAACATGATTGGAGATAACTCAATGATACCGGTGAACCCCATGGGCCATATTTATACTGAAATCAGTCTCCAGAATGCTACGAAAAATGCAGATACCATGATGACTGTTGCAGCTCTGGCAGACACAGGATCACTCATGCTGTGTATTCCAGAGCATCTGCGAATTCAGCTGGACCTGGAAATAATAGAAACACGAGAAGTGACTCTGGCCGATGGTAGCAACAGTACAGTGCCTTATGTTGGACCAATACGTGTGCAATTTGAAAAAAGGCAGTGTTTCGTTGGGGCGCTGGTTCTTGGTGATGAAGTGTTGCTGGGTGCGGTGCCGATGGAAGATATGGACCTGGTGCTGAATCCCGCGAGACAGGAAGTGACTGTGAATCCAGCGAGTCCCAACATTCCCCATTCAAGGGTCAAACGCGCGGCATAAAAGCCGGGATCTGTCGTTAATTATCTGGAATAGAGATTCAGGAGAGCTGCTGTTTGACCAGCTGACTGACGATGGCCATGTCGGCACGGCCTGCCAGTTGAGGGCGAACGGCGTTCATCACCTTGCCCATGTCCTGCATTGAAGCAGCACCTTCATCGGCGATAGCCTGGTTGACGATCGCAGTGATTTCTTCTTCGCTGAGTGCTTGCGGCATGAATTCCTGAATAACACCGATCTCGGCTGCTTCTGCATCCGCCAGTTCAGGTCGACCGCCATCATTGTATTGCTTCACGGAATCCCGACGCTGCTTGATCATCTTGTCGAGGATTGAAATGATTCGATCTTCAGGAAGATCAATACGCTCATCTACTTCAACGCGTTTCATTTCAGCAAGCATCAGACGGATGGTAGACAGGCGCGGTTTATCCTTAGCGCGCATGGCATCCTTCATTGCATCTGTGATGCTGATTTTCAGTGGATGATCCGCCATGGGAATTTTGCTTTAGAGGTTTTTAGTAAAGGCGCTGGGTGCGACGAGTTTCACGAGACACTTTTTTCGCATGACGTTTTACTGCAGCCGCTGCCTTGCGCTTGCGCACGGAAGTTGGCTTTTCGTAAAACTCGCGGCGGCGTACTTCGGCGAGGATGCCTGCTTTTTCACAGGAACGCTTGAAGCGACGCAATGCGACGTCAAAAGGTTCGTTTTCTTTCAGTTTAACTACCGGCATTCAAAATCACCTGTAAATGGTTTAACCCTGGGTTTAAGGGGCGGGCATTTTAATGGGAATGCCCCTGAATTGCAAAGGCTTTGAGGCATTAAAGGCCTACCTTGTTTGGCTTCCATTGGCTCTGATTTTGGGTAGACTATCCCTCTCGGATAACGTGTATAGCCCATGAAACCCAGCAAAAAGATCAAACACCTGTTCATGGCAGGTATTTTCTCCCTCCTGGACTGGTCCTGACGCCGGACCTGGCGCCTCCTTGCTGCCCTCCCTGCTGATAATGGCTGGCGGCACTTCAATTTAATTTCAATATATTCAACAAGTTAGAAGGTTCAGCAATGACTACAGAACAAGTAACAGTTTCGGGTGAAGGTTTAACCATTGACGAGGTGGTCAAAGTCTCCAGGCACGGCGCAGATGTCGCGGTTTCCCAGGATGAAGCCGTCCAGGCACGGGTTAAGAAGTCCAATGATTTTATTCTCAAGGCTGTAGAGGACAATCAGCCCATTTACGGGGTAACCAGCGGATTCGGCGCCCTGGCTTACAAAGTGATTTCCAAGGACCAGGCCGTGGAACTGCAGAACAATATTCCCTGGTTTCACAAGGTGGGGACAGGCAATCGTCTGCCCAACGAAGATGTCCGGGCATCCATTCTCGTCAGGATGAACTCCCATCTGCAGGGAGCCTCGGGTATTCGCATGTCCATGATCGAGCGCATGGGGACATTTCTTAATGCGGGGGCAACGCCCGTGGTGAGGGAATTTGCCTCGATTGGCGCCAGTGGTGACTTATCGCCGCTTTCCTATATTACCGCCTGCCTCATTGGACTCGATGAAAGCTGGAAGGTGGACTACAAGGGTGAGGAAATAGGCGCACAGACATTGCTCACAAAACTTGGCCTGGAGCGTGAAGAGCTCGGTCCGAAGGAAGGGTTGGCCATGGTGAATGGCACTTCCGTGATGACAGGCATTGCCGCTAACGTGGTGTACGATGCCAGGAATTTACTGGCTCTGTCCTTTGGTGCACATGCACTTTTGTTCCAGGGACTGTATGCCACCAACCAGTCATTCCATCCCTTTATTCATGAGCGTAAACCCATGCCGGGACAGATTGCGGCAGCCAGCACGATGCTTGATTTGTTAACCGGTTCGAAACTGATTGCCGATGAGTTGCAGGGACAGCATGAATTCCGCGGCGGTGATGAGCCCATCCAGGACCGTTATTCCCTGCGCTGTTTACCGCAATACATGGGCCCCATTGTTGATGGATTTCGGCTGATTGCCGATCAGGTGGAGTGTGAAATCAATGCGGCTACTGACAATCCACTCGTGGATGCAGAAGCAGGGCAGACCTACCATGGAGGTAATTTTCTCGGACAATATATTGGTGTCAGCATGGACCAGTTGCGTTCTCACGTAGGTATGCTGGCCAAGCACCTGGATGTGCAGATTGCCATGGCGGTGATGCCGGCCTTCAGTAACGGGTTGTCAGCAATGCTGGTCGGAAATACCGACAGGGCGGTCAACGGAGGATTACAGAGCCTGCAGCTTTGCGGTAACTGCATCATGCCGCAACTGCAGTTTTACGGTAATTCATTGACCACGCATTACCCGACACATGCTGAGGGTTTTAATCAGAACATCAACTCGCAGGGTTTTGGTTCTGCAAACCTGGCCAGGCGTTCAGTGGAAATTTTTCAGCAATACATGGCCATCAGTCTGCTCTTTGGTGTGCAGGCAGCAGAGCTTCGCACGAAACTGATTGAAGGGCATTACGATGCTAGCAAGGCTGTATCGAAAGCTACCTTGCCCCTCTACAGTGCTGTGTATGAAGTGATCGGCCAGCAGTTCAGTGCGGACAAGGCACTTTTCAGAAATGATTACGAGCAGCGTATCGATGAATACATCGAAGCGATCACACTGGATATTCGCAAGAGTGGAAAAATAGTTCAGGCGGTAGCCGCTACCAGGGATGCCCTGGTCAGCTGACAGTTATTGAGTGATTAATTAATGGAAAGATCCTGGCCAGGATAGATCAGGTTGCTGTTCAGACTGTTCCATCGTTTGATGTTCTCAACGGAGACACCAAAACGCCTGGCAATCATGCTCAGGTTGTCACCACGTTTAACACGGTAGGTGGTGATGGGACGGGCTGCACCCGAATGAATGGTCAGTTCCTGGTTGATGTAAATTGTGGTGCCGCGAATATTATTCCATTGCTGGATATCCCTGACGGATACATCAAAGCGTTCGGAAATCACACCGAGAGTGTCTCCACGACGGACCTGGTAAATCGTTGGCACCATGAGGTCGTCTTCAACATCCTGGCTCAGGCTTACTGCCATCAATGGGGTACCCTTGTTTGATCCGGTCAGTTCAACCAGCTGGAATTCTTCCTGCAGCTTGATTGGCCTGAAAGTGCTTTCGCCATAAACAACCTGTTGTTTTTCATCGCTGGCCAGGGTGATGTTGGTGGAAATACCGCTGCCGGGTATTAACAGTTTCTGGCCGGGAAAAATCAGGTGGCCGCGAATGCCATTTACGGCTTTGAGTTCGTCAATGCTGGTATCAAAGTTGCGGGCAATGTTGCCAAGCGTGTCACCACTGCGAATGGTGTACTCACTTGGTGAGGCCTTTTCTTCCTCGGGCAGGTTTTCGAAAGCCCGAACGAAGCGATCATAAGTGTCCAGTGGAATGCGCAGGGCATAAGGGGTGTCCTGGTCAGGCAGGCTGGCTTTGATCAGCTCTGGGTTCAGGTTCCTGATGGTGGCCATATCGGCACCTGAAAGCATGGCTGCTGCTTCCAGTGACAACATGCCATTCACATGGACAATGTCATAGGCAATTTCCTGCCCAAGGTCTTCCACCGCGATGCCATACATTTCAGGATTGGACACGATCAGTGCTGCCGCGATGAACTTGGGTACAAAGCCCCGTGTTTCCCTTGGTAAAAAAGGATAGATTTCCCAGTAGGAAGGATTGTCTTCGATGGCTTTACCTGCACGACGTGCTGCACGACTGATACAGCGATAACTGCAGTTGTAACCGGCCAGTACCAGTTCCCAGTTGCCGTTGTAACTTTCGTAGAGTTCCTTGAAGTGCCTGGCAGCTGCCCGTGTTGCTTTTTCCGGATCGCGTCTTTCATCGACCCAGTTATTGATGTCCAGACCGGCAGAAAGTGCGGTGCCATACATGAACTGCCACATGCCGACAGCACCGGCACTGCTTCTAACAGTGGGACGTAAGCCGCTCTCTCCCAGTGCAAGATATTTTAATTCATCAGGGACATTTTCTTCCTCGAAGATTTTTTCAATCATCGGGAAGTAGGTATGGCTTCTTTCAATCCAGATTTTTAACAGTGTCTGGCGATTCTGCAGGTAATCATTGATGGCTCTTTCAACAACCCTGTTGGCCGTCATATTAATAGTTGGCGTGATAGGCAGCTGTTCTGCAGCGATCAGGTTTTCTTCTTCGGCTTCAACTTCGGTAGTGTCGCCATCAATATCCAGGTTGCCAAGTTCGCCGGCTTCCCTGACCAGGGATTCCACAATAAGCGTATCGCCGCTTTCTGAAGCAGGTTCAGAGTCGGTGACAGGATTCTGGGGGGAATGGAGCCCGGCTTGAAAATTACTGCAGGCTGTCAGGGCTGCAACAATCAAACCGAGTGAGAAAATTTTACCGCTTTTCAAAATACTGCTTACGTGAATACAACTGGGCACAAAATAGCTCACGGCTGAGGCTGATCGGACAATTATCCATGAATTAACAGCCAGGGTTAACCAATAAATTGGGAAAATGTTACAAATGTGAAGTAGTTACAGGGAAAAGTTGATTCTTTTTATTCACTTGAATCAGCTTCAATACCGTATTCGTCCTGGTATTCCTCAACCCGATTGCTCAGGTTTCTGGCGGCGCGAAGCAGTTGCGGGTTTTGTTCAAGCAGCTCAATTGTTTTTTCACGCAATTCCCGGTTTTTATCTGTCAGGACACCGGCGGCCATGTAATCCACGCCAAAGTAATTCAGTGTGGCCGCTGTGGATAATTCATCGCGCATGTATTTTGTCTGGCAAATACGTTTGTGGATCAGGCTGCCAATAACCCGCTCCATCTTGCATTCGATTTTAAAATCTTCATCGTCGATCAGGTCATTGAAGATGGCGAAAAATTCATCCTCAGCCTGATCAACCTGTAACTGAAGATTGATCCGGCTGCTGTCGCCTTCTACGACTATTTCTTCTGTCTCTGGTGCGTCATCAGCCGCTAAAGCGCTGGTGGTAATCACCAGGCATACACAGGCCACTGCATGTGAAAGAAAAAGACGCATAACAATTATTAGCTAACCTTGATCACCACTTTACCCATATGAGCCTGGCTCTTGAAATACTTGATGGCTTCTACGGCGTCATCGAATTCAAACACCTTGTCGATCAATGGATGGATATCATTGGCTTCGATAAATGAATTCATGGATTCGAACATGCGACGGTTGCCAACAAAAATGCCGTGAATGGCGCTGCCGGTCATCATCAGGTCGCGAGGGTGACATTCCCCATCGACTCCTGCAAGCACGCCGATCATGCCGATTTTGCCGCCAAGACCCAGGCATTGCATCGATTTGCTGATGGTGCCAATGCCGCCAACCTCAACGACGCAGTCAACGCCCTTGCCGTCAGTCAGGGTTCTGACTTCTTTTTCCCATTCAGGATGTTCCTTGTAATTTATGCCTAGATCAGCGCCCATGGATTTTACTTTTTCCAGTTTTTCATCACTGCTGGAAGTGATGATTACGCGCGCGCCAAGGGCCTTGGCAAATTGCAGTCCAAAAATGGAAACGCCGCCAGTACCCAGCAGCAGTACCGTGTCTCCTTCGCCGACAGGCTTGCCGGCTTCCATCATGGCGTGCCAGCAGGTTACTGCCGCGCAGGGCAGGCAGGCCGCTTCTTCATAATTGAGATTGGATGGGATATGCACCAGGTTGTCTTCACGGAAAGTACGGAATTCACTCAGGGCACCCTCGGCAGAATGGCCCAGGGCTGGATTCGCAAGAGGGTTTGCCGGGCCATCGTTGAGGTCTTCAAAGAATGTGCCTGCAACCTTGTCGCCCACCTTGAATCGTGTCACGCCATCACCCACTGCAACCACTTCACCGGCGCCATCAGAACCCAGGATCGTGTCTTTCTGTACCGGGCCGCCAAAATACTGGCCCACAATAATGCCAAGGTCACGAAAATTAAGTGACACTGCCTTGATGTTGACCAGCACTTCGCCCGGACCGGCCTGCGGAGTATCAAGTTCTGCCTGTGTTAAGCCGTCGAGGGATGTACTGCCTGCTTTGAGTTGAAGCGCTTTCATGGTTTTCCTGCCTGAATGTGAGGGTTGTCTGTGAAATTAGGGTCAGCATGATAACACGCAGTTTTACGCTTGAAACCCGCCTGTAGACCATAAGGGCCGGGCGTCTGTGGTATGATTCGCATCCCCGAAAGACAGGCAAAGAAATGAAAGTTCTGGGAATTGAAACATCCTGCGATGAGACCGGTATAGCGCTTTACGATAGCGAGCAGGGCTTGCTGGCGGACGCGCTTTACAGCCAGGTAAAGCTGCACCAGAAATATGGTGGTGTAGTCCCCGAGTTGGCTTCTCGCGATCATATTCGTAAAACCCTGCCCCTGATCAAGGAAGTGATGGATAAGGCCGGCTGTGAACTGGGGGATATTGATGGACTGGCTTACACCGCCGGACCCGGCCTTGCCGGCGCCCTGTTGGTGGGGGCTTCTATTGGTCGCTCACTCGGCATGACCCTGGGTATTCCAACCCTGGGTGTACATCACATGGAAGGGCATCTTCTTGCGCCTCTTCTGGAAGAAAACGGTCCTGAATTTCCTTTCGTGGCCTTGCTGGTTTCCGGTGGCCATACCCAGCTTGTAGAGGTTCCGGAAATCGGACGCTATACCCTGATTGGTGAATCCGTTGACGATGCTGCCGGGGAAGCTTTTGACAAGGTGGCCAAGATGCTTGGCTTACCGTACCCCGGGGGCCCTCATGTGGCCAAGCTGGCCGAATCCGGTACACCCGGAAGATTCAAGTTTCCCCGGCCAATGACGAATCGGCCTGGCCTGGATTTCAGCTTCAGCGGACTCAAAACCTTCACGCTCAATACTGTTCAGGATCACACCGTTGATGGTGAGCTTGATGAACAGACCCGTGCGGATATTGCCCTGGAATTCCAGGAAGCTGTTGTGGATACCATGGTGATCAAGTGTCGCCGCGCATTTCAGCACAGCGGTATGAGCACACTGGTAATTGCTGGCGGGGTCAGTGCCAACACCCGGTTGCGGGAAAAACTGGCTGTGATGGCAGAGGAAGAAGGCGGCAAACTTTATTACCCTGGTTTTGCCTACTGTACGGACAATGGCGCCATGATTGCCTATGCAGGGTGCATGCGTTTGCTTGCAGGACAACGCGATGATCTGGGTATCCGGGCTAAACCGCGCTGGAATCTCGAAACCCTGCAGGCGCTTAATTAATACAAGGTAACTGGAATTATTATGGAAATTGTTTACATAAGAGGTTTGGAAGTCAGAACTGTCATCGGTGTTTTCGATTGGGAAAGAGAGATCAGACAGCGCGTCACGCTGGATCTGGAAATGAAATCAGATTTTGCGAAAGCGGCTGAAAATGACGAAATCGAATATGCGCTGGATTACAAGGCAGTGTCAAAACGACTGGCTTCCTATATAGAGGAAAGCAGTTTCAAGCTCCTGGAAACACTGGGTTCCCGGATTGCAGACATTGTGCAGGAAGAGTTTGGTGTTTCCTGGTTGCGTCTTGAGCTCGGCAAGCCTGGTGCTGTCACAGCCGCAAGGGATGTTGGCGTAATCATTGAGCGTGGCAAAAAATAAAAGGAGTTATGGAGCGTGACCTGGGTTACTCTCAGTCTTGGCAGCAATATTGATGCCTTTAACCAGCTGACCAGTTGCCTGGATTCCCTGTTACTTGAATTTGGAGACCTCAGTCTTTCATCTGTGTTTGAAAGTGAGGCGGTGGGTTTCGAGGGTGATAATTTTCTCAACATGGCCGTTGGTCTGGACACAGACATGACACTGCCCGAGCTGTCTTCATTTCTCAAAGCGGTGGAAGATAAGCACGGCCGTGACCGTTCTCAGCCAAAATTCAGTGGCAGATCGCTGGATATCGATATTCTTACCTATGGTGACAAGAAGGGTGACTTTAGCGGTATCACATTACCGCGACCTGAAATTACAGCGAATGCTTTTGTACTTTGGCCCCTTTCCCAGATCAGCGGGAAACAAAAACACCCGGAACTCGGTCTGCCATTTACAGTGCTTTGGGAAAACTACGACAAGGACGCGCAAAAATTATGGCCGGTGGATTTTCAATGGCATGGCCGCTTTATTTCCAGGGCCGATTGAACAGGACTCTGGTGAGATGAAACTGGTATATAGCCATGACAATTTTGCGCTGGTAGGCCTGGCGCGAAGTCTCCTTGAGGGTGCTGGTATTGAAGTCATGATGAAAAACGAATTTGGCGGCTCAGGCTTTCCACCCTACAACCAGGGATCAGAAATCTGGGTTCTTCATGACAAGGACAAGGATGCGGCAGAAGAAATTCTTTCAGAAGTCAGTGAGATCCAGGATCCGGAAAACTGAGACCAGGCAATGGAAATCGTCACGACTCAAGCCAAGCATGCCCATCTTCTTGCAGACTACTACCTGAGAAACCAGTTCCGATTTGCCCAATGGCATCCTCTTGTCAGGGACGATCATCACAGCATCAAGGCCTGGAAAGCCCGACTCAGGGAGCGCGAGCTAGATTACAAGGATGGCAGGGCTGCCCACTTCATCGGCCTGGACGCCGGCAAGGTTGTCGGGGCCTGTTCGCTCACCAGTATTACCTACTCTCCGGCATACCATTGCCAACTCGGCTATTCCATAGATTCAGACTACGAGGGCAGGGGAGTTATGACCCGGATAGTTCGCCATGTTGTGCAATTTGCTTTTGATAACCTGAAGATGAACAGGGTCTGTGCCAATTACATGCCGGCCAATGAACGCTCAGCCCGCTTGCTGGAAAAACTGGGTTTCGAGAAAGAGGGGTATGCGAAGAAGTATCTTTGTATCAATGGTAAGTGGGAAGACCATGTATTAACGTCACTTATTCACCCTGACGGGACTGAAATTAATTAGTTGTTCCCGGCAACTGCACTTTTCTTGTGCACCCTATTATTAGATTAACGGTTCCAATTTGCTTGACGGGTCCTCTAAATAGTGGGAAATTCTGACCCCTTTCCCAATAAACAACGCAAAACACACCAATCTTGTACAGGTGAACTATGACATCGATTAACCCCTTAAAACTGGCCCTGGCAGGGATGGTACTTCTCCTTGTTGGTGCCTGTTCAGACAGTAACGTGAATGATGAGGCAGCAGATCAAGTGAGCAATAGCGATTCCATTGAAACAGATGCGGCCAACCCGTTTTATACCGAAAGTCCCTTGCCGCTTAAGTACCCGCCTTTTGACCAGATAACGAATGATCATTACATGCCCGCCTTTGAGCAAGGCATGGAAGAGCAGTTGGCTGAAATCGCCGACATAGTGAATTCATCCGAAGCGCCGACTTTTGAGAACACTATTGTTGCGCTGGAATTGTCAGGGCAACTGCTGGACAGAGTGGCAACAGTTTTCTTTTCACTGTCGTCTGCCCACACCAATGATGATATCGATGCCATCGAGGTGGAAATCTCACCCAGGCTATCTGCGCACTCGGACAGTATTTACCTGGATGCGGAATTATTTGCGCGCGTAGAGTCTATTTACGACCAGCGTGAATCACTGGCGCTTGATGCGGAATCGATTCGTCTTATCGAGGAGTATTACAAAAGTTTCGTGCGCGCCGGTGCGCGCCTTGATGGGGAGCAGAAAGAACAGCTCAAGGCCATCAACCTTGAACTGTCAGAATTGTCCACCAGCTTCAGCCAGAATGTGCTGGATGAGGTGAATGATCTTGCCATTGTGGTGGACAATGTTGAGGACCTGGCGGGACTTGATGAGGGGCAGATTCAATCTGCCGCAGACGCTGCAGCAGCCAGGGACATGCCGGGTCAGTATGTCATCCCACTGCTCAACTACAGCAGTCAGCCAGCGTTGGAGTCTCTGGAAAATCGGGAATTGCGCCAGCGGATTCAGGAAGTGTCTGAATCACGGGGGCATCGTGGCGGCGAATTTGATAACCGTGAAATTCTGAGTCGTACTGTTCGCTTGCGTGCAGAACGTGCACGACTGCTTGGCTATGACAGCCATGCTGCCTACATCCTGGAGAATCAGACAGCGCAAACCGTTGGCGCTGCCAATCAGCGTCTGGCCGACCTCACGACGCCGGCAATTGCCAATGCCAGGCGAGAGGCTGCTGATATGCAAGCCGTGATTGATGCCGAGGGTGGCGACTTTGCACTGGAAGCCTGGGACTGGCCCTTCTATGCGGAAAAGGTACGGCAGGAACGTTATGCCTATGATGGTGGTCAACTGCGCCCCTATTTTGAAATTGATAATGTTCTGCAAAAAGGGGTCTTCTTTGCCGCCAGTCAGATTTACGGCATCAGTTTCGAAGAGCGCTTTGATCTGCCTGTATACCAGGAAGATGTTCGCGTCTTTGAAGTGTTTGAAGAAGATGGATCACAACTGGCGTTTTTCATTTTTGATCCCTACGCCAGGTCAAGCAAGCGCGGTGGCGCCTGGATGAATTCCTACGTCAGCGCCACGCACCTGATGGGTACCCAACCGGTTGTTGCCAATCACCAGAATGTCCCGAAGCCTCCGGAAGGTGAACCGACATTACTCACCTATGACGAAGTGGAAACCATGTTCCATGAATTCGGCCACGCGCTGCATTATATGTTTGCCGATGTGACCTATCCTTCTTTGAGCCGAGTGCCCAGGGATTTTGTTGAATACCCTTCACAGGTCAATGAAATGTGGCAAACCTGGCCGGAAGTGCTGGCCAACTATGCCGTGCATTATGAAACCGGTGAACCCATCCCGCTGGAACTGCTGGATAAAGTCCTTGAAGCGCAGATATTCAATGAAGGCTTCAAGACATCTGAATACCTGATGCCTTCATTAGTCGACATGGCGCTGCATCAGCTGGCCCCCGAACAGGTACCATCCGCAGATGAGATCATGGAATTTGAGCGGGCAACGCTGGAAGAAGCGGGCGCCCTGATGGATGAAATCGCCCCGCGTTATCGTCTGACCTATTTTTCTCACATCATGGGGGGATACTCGGCCGGGTATTACTCCTATATATGGAGTGAAGTGCTGGATGCGGACACGGTGGAATGGTTCAAGGAAAACGGTGGTATGACACGTGCCAACGGGGATTACTTCCGGGAAACGCTGCTCTCCAAGGGAGGCAGTGTGGACGCCATGGAGCTGTTTGAGAATTTCAGGGGCAGGGAACCGGACGTCCAGCCGCTGCTCATCAGAAGAGGCTTAACCCCTCTCTAGATCATTGGCTTGGCGTAAAACTCTAACGACCACCATCGACATGCAGTACCTGGCCGGTAATGTAGGACGCCGTTTTTGCCAGAAATAAAACGGCGTGGGCAATATCCGATGGGTCGCCCAGGCGTTTCAGGCTGATGCTGTTGATGATGTTTTCCTTCTGCTTTTCCGACAGGTCATTACCATTATCAGCCCAGAGGATTGCGCCCGGTGCAATGGCATTGACGCGTACATCCGGTGCGAGATCACGAGCCAGGGTCCGGGTCATCCCTTCAAGCGCTGACTTAGCCATGATGTAGATGCTGTGGTTTTTTAAACCGCGACGTACGTGGGTGTCAGAAATATTAATGATGCAGCCGTTCTGCTTGCGCAAGCTATCAGCAGTAGCACTGGCAAGTTGCAGCGGTGCCAGTGCATTGCTGGCAAAGAGTTCCTGCCACTGTGCATCATGGATGTCATCAAGTGGTGTGGGATAAAACGCCGAGGCATTATTAACCAGCACATCCAGTTGTCCCCATGCGGCAATGCTGTTTTCGGCAAGTGATGTGACTGCTTCAGCATTCATAAGATTTGCCTGCAGCACACGGGCAGAATCTTCGCGCAGATTATTGAGTGTTGCCGCCAGGGAATTGGCTTTTTCCAGTGATGCATTGCAGTGAATGATGACCCTGAAGCCATTGTCGTGAAGCAGGGTTGCTGTGGCAGCACCAATGCGTGCAGCGGCGCCGGTAATCAGGGCGACGGGTGCGGTGGTATTCATGATAAGTCCAGCGCCTGGTGAATTTTTCCGATGCGTCTTTTTTTCAGTTCAACACCGAACGCTGCATCCTTGAAACCTTCGCTCATGATTTCACTGGTGTCGACTTCCAGGCTTGCAGCCAGTGCCTTGCGCAGGATGTTTGCCTGCGGGTAGGGTTCTTTTTCCAGGCCTAGTCTGCCACGCGCATCGGCTTCACAGGCCAGCAGGAAATGTTCAAAGCGTTCGGGTTTGCGATGGGCATCAGTGAGCTCAAGTGTTTCCATCAGTGCTGCGGCATCGTGTGAGGCTGCCCGGTGGCAATGGGTGTGGTAAAGGCTGGTGAGCCTGGCAAGATCACGGAAATCATTCGGTACTCTCAGGCGTTTGCAGAGTGTGTCAATCAGATCGGCGCCGAGCTGTTCATGGCCACGCAAGTTGGGCCACCGGGATTCAGGGATGGCGCCTTTACCGATGTCATGCATCAGTGCGGCAAAACGAACCAGGGGATCCTCGGAAAGCAGGCAAGCCTGCTCGACCACCATGAAGGTATGAATCCCTGTATCAATTTCCGGATGATATTTTTCAGGCTGAGGCACACCAAAAAGCGCTTCAACTTCAGGCAGGATTTCTACAAGGGCATTGCAGTCGCGCAGTTCCTGGAAAAATACCTGGGGCGAGTATTCTTTCAATGCACTGGCGATTTCAGTCCACACACGTTCACTGACCAGTTCCCTGAGCTCTCCACTGCTGCTGATTTCTTTCATCAAGGCTTGTGTTTCTTGAGCCACTGAAAAACCGAGGTTATGAAAACGGGCGGCAAACCGGGCTACGCGAATCACTCGCAGCGGATCTTCCACAAAGGCGGGAGAAACATGACGCAGGACTTTATCTTCCAGGTCCTGTCTGCCACCAACAAGATCAACCAGGTTGCCATCGGCATCTTCAGCCAGTGCATTGATGGTCAGGTCCCGTCGCAATAAATCTTCTTCCAGCGTGACATGCTTGTCGGCATGCACTTCAAAACCGGTATAGCCTTTGCCGGACTTTCGTTCTGTCCTGGCCAGCGCATATTCCTCTTTTGTTTCAGGATGCAGGAATACCGGGAAGTCCTTGCCCACCTGCTGGTAACCGGCCTTAAGCATCTCTTCCACTGTTGCGCCCACAATTACCCAGTCCCGATCCTTGATCGGAATACCAAGCAGTTTGTCGCGGACAGCGCCGCCAACCAGGTAGGTTTTCATGTTACGAGGCGTTATTTGGATGAATCGTAGGGCACACTGTAGCGCTGCTTGTCTTCCAGGCGCAAGGCGGTGAGTGTTCTACCCCAGACACAGCCGGTATCCAGCGCATAAATATTGGGCCATTTGGTGTCGCCTTCCAGCGATGCCCAATGACCGAAGAGAATAAATTTGCCTGGTTTCAGCTTTTGGTATTCATACCAGGGTTTGAATCCTGGTGGGGCAGTTTTCGGGCCGGTCTTAATCGCCAGGTTGAGCTGGGTTTCTGAATTGCAAAAGCGGATGCGGGTCAGGTAATTGGTGATAACGCGCAGACGTTCCATGCCTTCCAGTCCGTCATGCCAGATGTCAGGCTCATCGCCATACATATTGCTCAGGAATTTCATGCACTTCTTGTCATCTTTCAGGGCAGTTTCAACTTCACCGGCGTACCGTCTTGCCAGTTTAAAACTCCAGCCAGGTGCCAGACCGGCATGGACCATCAGGAAAGATTCTTTCCCTTTGTCTGTTTCCAGTTTTCCACGGTATACCAGTGGCTGTTGACGAAACCAGTCGCAGAATTTCAGGCAGTCCGGGTCATCAAGGATGGCTTTGAGGGTGTCTTTCTTGCCTACCTTCCTGGCACCGGTAGCCAAAGCAACGAAATGCAGGTCATGGTTGCCAAGCACCATGGTGAAAGCTTTGCCCAGTGACCTGCCAAAACGCAGTGTCTCAAGAGATTGCGGGCCACGATTGATGAGGTCGCCAACAGACCAGAGGCGGTCTTCAGTAGGATCAAACCTGACCTTGTCCAGCAGTCGCATGAGCTGGTCATAGCAACCCTGGATATCGCCCACTACATAGGTAGCCATTGAGTGTTCCTGTACTGCCTCTCAAACACGAAAAGCCAGTGTGCTCTAGTGAATCATGTTGGGAATGGCTAAAACAAAAAGAGGTACTGGTGCTTCGAATTGTTCCCCGCTGGCAGTTTCCATGGTGTATGAACCACGCATATCGCCTATTTCACTGCCGATAATTGTCCCGCTGGAATATTCAAATGAATCACCCGGTTGTATCAGGGGTTGTTGACCAACTACGCCTTTACCGGTGACTTCCTCTACCTTGTTGTTCTGGTCGGTGATAATCCAATGCCTGTTCAGCAGTTTGACCGGCTCTGAACGATGATTGGTGATGGTGATGGTATAGGAAAACGCGTAGGAATTTTTTCCAGGCTCTGATTGCATCTCCAGGTATCTTGTCCTGGTGCTGATTTCGACGCCGCATTCAACGGTGCTTGATGTGTTTTTCAGATCGTCTGTTGAGCTGCTCACGTTGTCTGCTTCTTTCATATGCTTGCGTATGAATGTTCCGGGGTTTCATTCAGGATTCTACCCGAGCCAGGGCGTTGCTGATACTAACATATTCACCAAGAGAGAGTGTCTCCGGACGACGGCTGCCGTCTATCCCAATGTCATTGAGCAGGCTTTTCTCAACAAGTGTTTTCAAACTGTTCTGAAGAGTTTTTCGACGTTGTGAAAAAGCGGTACGAACAACCGTTTCCAGCAAATCGGGATCATCAGCTTTGTGATCTGGTTTTTCTATCGGCACAAGTCGGATGATGGCGGATTCTACTTTGGGTTGTGGGTGAAAGGCAGTAGAGGGAACACGGAAGAGTTTGTCCACCTTGCAGTGATACTGGCTCATGATGGTGAGCCTGCCATAGTTCTTATTGCCTGGTGAGGCGCAGATTCTGTCCACCACTTCCAGTTGCAGCATGAAAAGCATTTCTGAAAAAAGCGCCTTGCAGTTAAACAGGCGGAACAGCAATGGTGTGGAGATGTTGTAGGGCAGGTTGCCAATTACCTTGAACCGGGAGTCCCGGGTTGGTAATGAGGTGAAATCAAATTTCAGCACATCGGCGATATGCAGGGAAAAATTTTCCTTGTCGTCGTAGCGCCATGCAAACTCGGCAGCAAGGTCGCGATCAATTTCTATCACATCCAGGTGTTTACATTGATCAACAAGTTTGTCTGTGAGTGCGCCTTGCCCGGGGCCTATTTCAATCAGGTTGTCACTGTCTTTAATATTCAGTGACTGGACAATGCGCTCTATGATGTTGTCATCCTGAAGAAAGTTCTGGCCGAAGCGTTTGCGTGGTCTGTGCTTTGCACCTTCAGACATGGTTGCTCCAATGAACCGCCATTTCCCGCGCAGTAGCTATGGCTGTGCGCAGGCTGCCTATATTTGCCTTGCCAGATCCTGCAAGCTCCAGGGCAGTACCATGATCTACGGAGGTTCGGATTATTGGCAGCCCCAGAGTGATATTCACCGCATCACCAAATCCCTTGAACTTGAGAACGGGCAGTCCCTGGTCATGGTACATGGCTAAAACAGCGTCGCAGTGTTCAAGATTTTTTGGTGTGAACAGGGTATCAGCAGGCAAGGGACCAACCAGGTCCATGCCCTGGCTGAGACATTTGTCCATCACCGGTTGAATGATGGTTTTTTCTTCCTGTCCCAGGTGGCCGTCTTCGCCTGCATGGGGATTAAGTCCAGCCACGATGATTCTTGGTTTGGTGATGCCAAACTTTTGCTGAAGGTCAGTATGCAAAATGGAAAGAATTTGCGTCAGCAAATCTGTAGTTATAGCCGCAGGGACATCTGCCAGGGGTAAATGAGTGGTTGCCAGGGCGACACGCAAACCTTCAGTAGCAAGCATCATTACCACGTGATCCTGCCTGAATAGATCCGATAAGTATTCGGTATGCCCGGTGAATGGTATGCCGGCCGCATTGATGATGCTTTTCTGCACGGGTCCTGTTACCAGTCCACCCAGGATTCCTTCCTGGCAGCCCTGCACAGCCTGGTCCAGGGTTTCAAGTACATAAGCACTGTTAGCTGAGTCCAGCTGTCCCGGATTGCAGGGTGCCTGCATGGCAACGGGGAGGATGTTTAATGCGCCGGGCTGACTATTGCCTGGCTGGTATTCCTGGAGAGGTACATGCAGGCCCAGCAGGGCTGCACGCTGCGCCATCAATTCGGGATCGGCAACAACGACAAGGTCCATTGTCTCATCAGGGTAGGCGGTTGCCAGTTGCAGGCAGAGGTCAGGGCCTATACCCGCAGGCTCACCCGGGGTTATGGCAAGTGGAAGAACCATGACGGGATCAGAGTTCTATCTTGATGTCGACGTAGGCTGTATCGCGCATTTCAGTCAGCCAGTTTTCCAGTTCGTTATCGAACTTGCGTTGCCGCAGAATTTGCTCAGCCTGGTAGCGCATATTTTCATCGGTCATGTCTTCGATGCGTGTGTCCAGCAGCTCCATAATGTGCCAGCCGCTTTCAAGACGAACAGGCTCAGACATTTCACCAACTTCAAGACTCTGAACTACAGACAGAAATTCCGGAGGAAACTGACCAAATGTGATCCAGTCAAGATCACCGCCGGCGACGATGGATGAGTCGTCATCGGTATGTATCCTGGCAAGGTCGCCCAGGTCTTCACCGTTCTGAATTTGTTCATACAAGTCACGGATAAGCGTTTCAGCCTGCCTTTCAGTTCGAATTTCATTGGGGGCAATCATGAGATGGCGAACATGGAACTGTTCAATTTCCAGGTTGGCGCCACCGCGCAGATTGATGACCTGAACAATATGCAGGCCACTTGAGCTTTCAAAGGGTTCGCTGATTTCACCAAGCTTGAGCGTAGGTACCACTTCCCGGAAGTAGGAGGGCAGGGTTTCCTGTTTGCGCCAGCCTTCCAGAACACCACCGCGCAAGGGAATGCCGCTGACCTGTCCGGCAGCAACAAACTGTTCGAGTTCGGCGCCATCCAGCAATTGCTGGTGTAAAAAATCAGCCAGTTCCTGGCGACGTGACTGCTCGGCACCCTGGCCATGCTCAATGAGGATGTGTGCAACCATGTACTCGGGCGCAATATCCTGCTGGCCGGCTTCAGAGCGAAGGTAGTTTTCCACTTCCTGACGCGTTATATCAATACGTCCGTTAACCGCATTAACTTGGAGTTGCTGAAGCAGAATGTCCTTGCGTAACTGCTCGCGTGTTTGCAGGTAGAGTCCCTGGTCTTCCAGTACCTGGCGAAACTGTTCGAACGACATATTATTTTGCTGGGCAATAGTATTCATGGCCTGGTTGAGCTGGTTGTCATCAACTCTCACGCCGGCACGGGAAGCCATCTGCATTTGCAGGTTTTCCAGAATGAGTTGATCCAGCAAATCCTGCTTGATCTGGGTAAGCGCTTCTTCATTGGGTCGCGGTGCCTGTGAGTTGGCTGTTTGCAACTCTATTTGCTGCATCACCTGTTCCCAGCGCATATCAAACTCACTTTGCAGAACGACATCGTCATCAACAATGACAATAACTTTGTCGATAGAAATGACTTCCTGGGCAAGAGATACCTGGGATTGAAAAGCAATTAAGGTAAAGACGGTGGCTAGCAAAGGCAGCAGGTTGTGAAAAAACCTGTTCACACTTGCTTTTGAAGCCTGATTGTTAACGTACATATTGACGATCTCTGTAACCATTGATGCCATTATTCAGAATACCAGTGACATTACCACCTAAGACGCTTCCAAAGCCTTTTAGTTCAAATTGCAGGAAGACGCCTGTGTTGTCATCGACGTTGCCATAAAACAGGGCATCGTTGTCTATCCACTTTCTAGCCAGCACCCTGACGGTATAACAGCAGTTGTTGTATTCAATTCCGGCAATGGATTCCAGGTTGCGACTGTTGGAATGGTCGTAGTTCCAACGGCCTATCAACCCCCAGTTGGCGGTTAATGGCCAAACTGCAGAAACATCGGTTTGCTTGATGCGCCGGTCAAACCCTGAAGCTGTAAACGGGTTATTGGAATCACGGAACCGGTAGCTGAAATTGAGGATGTGATTTATATCAGATTGATACCTGAATTGAAAATTCCCCACCTCGAGGTTGTTATCCTCGGTATCCCACTCAACATAGGAATTGATGCGCCAGTTGTCGCTGAATTGGTATGAAAACTCCGAGGCGATAGCAGAATTATTGGTGCTTTCATCATTGCCGATTCGGTTATTGATCGTGACTCGACGATCCCTGAAATATTGGATCTGGCCAATACTGGCACTGGCTTTCTCCTGGCCGCGGCTGTTCAGAAAGCGAGTGGTCAGGGCAATGGTCATCTGGTTGGTATCCCCGATACGGTCTTTACCGCTGAAACGGTTTTCCCTGAACAGCTGATTCATGCCAAAGGTGAGTTCCGTGCTATCAAACACGGGGATGTCACTCTGGTCTTCGTATTCGTTGTAAAGATAGTAAAGTCGAGGCTCAAGCGTTTGGATGAAATCTCCTGAATTCAATGCCAGGTCGCGCTCAAAGATCAAGCCACTGTCCAGTGTGCCGGTAAAAATGCCGCGGCTGGGATCATCGGTAAATACATTGGTCGGGTCATCCAGTTCGTAAGCGGCATAGCTGTATTTCACTTTGGGTGTGATAAAAGCACCAGGACTTGACCAGGGCAGACTGACTTCCGGTTCTACAGTCAGTCGCTGGCCTGTCACCATGACACCACTGGCAATCTGTCCGGCACTGAGTTCATCGATATCCAGGTCGCGATCGAAGTAGACGTACTGTGAATTAATGCCGTATTCAAGGCTGAGATCGGTATTGAGATCGTATTCAAAATTACCGCGCAGATCGATTTTTGGCAGTCGCTCGTAAGGTTGCCTGTTTTCGGGAATGGTCGGATCCAGTATCTGGTAACTGAGGGCCTGGACACGGAAACGCCAGTCACCTTTACGGTACTGCAGGCCCCCCTGGCGATACAGAAAGCTGCGGGTATTGGTGAGCAACCCGGAATTGCCCAGGTCCTGAAAATAATCAATATCGCTCACAGCGGAGTAATCCACCAGCGCAGCCCAGTTGCGGTTGATCCGGCTCTGGTGCTCCAGACCGATTTGCCAGCGGTCCGACACGGGTGGGGATTCCGGATCTGACAGCAGTAACTCCTGTTCGTCAAATAGATTGTCATCCGGCAGGTAGTTCATTTGCAGGATGCTTTCGGACAGTCTTCCCCGGTGTCTGCTTTCCACACCAAACATGACGCCGCGATCGGTCATGACCCGGGGAAAAAGTGTGGCGTCGTAATTGGGTGCCAGGTTAAGGTAATAGGGTGCCTGAATGTCCATGCCGCCATCCCGCGTTGATCCAATAGTTGGTGCAAGAAAGCCGGAGGCGCGTTCATCATTAATAGGAAAGCTCAGCACCGGCAAATAGATGACCGGCACGTTGCCAATGCGCAGTTTTACATCGCGGGCCAGACCCCGGCCTGTTTCCTGGTTGAGGGTGATGGAACTGCCTTCCATGACCCAGGAATTATTGCCAGGTTCGCAACGGGTATAAACACCGTTATCTATAGTGATGATGCCATCGGCATCTGTATACACAATGATCTCTGCTGTGCCACGAATCATGTCATCGTGCATGAGGTAGCTGGCATTATTGAGCGTGCTGGTTTCTCCGGAATTTTCCACGGTGCCATCTGACCCCACCATGAGCATGCCAGGCTGGCGCACCCGCAGGTTTCCTTCCAGGGCGGCATTACCTGTGCTGGCATCGTATTCACCCGTATCGGCCTGCAGCAGGATATCGTCCTGGCGGATACTGATATTGCCTTCCAGGATGACAAGGTCGGCGTCTTCGGCATCGAGTGTGTCTGCCGTCAGGTTGGCTGATCCCGGGAGACCTTCAATAACCGGCAAGTCAGGTTCAACATACATTCCGCAACAACTGTCACGAAGCAGAGCCTGCTGCTCAGGTGTCAGCTCTTCGAAACTCACCCAGTCAATATCGCTGGCTTCCATGTACAGGCTTGGTTGAGCCAGGGTAATGGCACTGCCTGCGCTCATGCAGAGGATGAATCCCTGGAATAAGCGAAAGCAGCAAATGCTGATTTGGGGGCGTGTACAGAAGAAATTGGCGAACCGGGTGAGCAGGTGGGTCACTTCTCAATCACCCTGTCTATAGGCATAATGCTGAACATCGAAAGATTCTAGTTTTTATGGCACACCGAAACAAGTTTGTGCCGGCTTTCCGGGGTTATGGCTGAATCATCTTCAGAAAAAGAAAAAATACAGCAGCGCCAGGCGGACTTGCAGAACTGGTTTCATGAAATATTGCCTGCGGTTGATTCAACAACCAATGTCAATGCCAATGAAATAGTCATGGGCCCGCTCAGCGGTGATGCCAGCTTTCGTCGCTACTTTACTGTTTCCCACGAAAACAAAATTTATGTCCTGGTAGATGCCCCTCCGCAGCAGGAGGACAGCCGCACATTCGTGCAGGTGGCCGAGAGTTTCAGTAGTGCTGGCATTAATGTGCCTGAAATCTATGCCGTGGACTATGACCGCGGATTCATGTGTATTTCTTTCCTGGGTACGACCTTGCTCTGGGAAAAGCTCCAGTCCCTGAAAACCGGTAATCACTTCAGTGATGCCAACCAGGTATACAGGCAGGCTTTCGAGATCCTGTTAAAAATCCAGGGCATTAGCGTCAACAGCGGTATGATATTGCCGCCTTACGATGGTGGCCTGTTGCAGTCGGAGATGGATTTATTCCGCGAATGGTTCTGCAGCGGCATCATGGGACTGACTCTTACCCATTCCGATAACTCTCTGCTTGATCACTATTTTGAGATACTGGTGGATTCAGCTGTTTCGCAACAGCAGGTATGTGTGCATCGTGATTACCATTCACGCAACCTGACTTTCCAGGATGATGGTAATTTTGGTGTACTTGATTTCCAGGATGCCGTGGTGGGTCCAATTACCTATGACCTGGTTTCACTGATCAAGGACTGTTATGTCAGCTGGCCCAGACCGCTTATCCGGGAATGGGCGCTGCAGTATGCCAACATGGCACAAACCGCGGGCATCATAGACAGTTTCCGTGACGAGGATTTTCTTTTCAGTTTCAACATGATGGGAGTTCAGCGTCATCTTAAAGCTGCTGGAATTTTTGCCCGACTGTATTTGCGCGACGGCAAACCCGGATATCTTGCTGATATTCCAAGAACCCTGGCTTATATCAAGGAAGTGCTCGGTGAGTATCCCGACATGTATGGATTTGGAACGTGGCTGGAAAAAAATATCTATCCCATGCTGGTTACTCGCCTCAATAATATTCTCAAAAGGAAACCTTCCCAGTGAAAGCCATGGTGCTTGCTGCGGGAAAGGGCGAGCGTATGCAGCCTCTTACCCTGGAAACACCCAAGCCTTTGCTGCAGGCGGGTGGCAAATCCCTGATACAGCATCAAATCGAAAAACTGGCGCACGATGGGTTTAAAGACCTGATCATTAATCATGCCTGGCTTGGTGAACAGATTGAATCGGCGCTTGGTAATGGAGAAGGACTTGGTGTGAGCATTCAGTGGTCCAGGGAAGGGGAACCTCTGGAGACAGCCGGCGGAATTATCCAGGCGATGCCACTGTTGGATCAAGACCAGCCCTTTGTCTGTGTGAATGCAGATATATGGACGGATTTTACCTTTCGTACCTTAAGGTCTGTTAACAGACTCGCCTCTGTGAATGGCCAAGAGTTGCTGGCCTGGCTGGTCCTGGTGACCAACCCTGCGCATCATCCTGAAGGGGATTTTGTGCTGGATGGCGATCGTATTCGCGAGCCTGAAGTTGATGAGCCGGCATTCACATATAGTGGAATAGCGGCTTTCCACCCCGCGCTGTTTAAAAATATTGATCCCGGGAAGCGGTCAGTAGTTCCACTGCTCAAAGCAGCCATGAAAGAAGGTAGGGTGGGAGGAGAATTTCACGATGGAGCCTGGTTTGATATCGGCACGCCGGAACGCCTCCAGGCTCTGGACCAGTATCTTGCTGATCAAACCGGTTAGGGTTCAAACACCATGATTTCCAGGGGACTGCCTTCTTCCTTAAGCAGTATCCTGTGACTTTCCACTTCCTGCCAGTCCGTCTCGGTTGTCAGTGGCTCTGATGCCACCAGCAAACTTTCCTCATCGCCTTCACTGAGCTGGTAATACAGCGTGGGGGGTACATCTTCCACATTCAGGGCATAACGGGTGTATAAGGAAATCTTTCCATTGCTGAATGCAAAATTCAGGTGGGATTCTGCCTTGCTGCCGGATTCGCGCTGTATTGTTTGAAGCTGATTGATGATGTTGGACAGTGCGGCGATCACGGTGTTCCTGTCAGGTGAGGACTGGTGATTGATGGCATCGAGAAACATGGCAAACAGGTGTTCTGTATCCGTGTTGCCCTGGATAAACTGGAAGGATTCGTCAGAAAGGGAGGCCAGGATCTGCCGACGGTAGTGGCTGAACTCACCGAGAAAGCCGTTGTGCATCCATAACCACTGCCCGTATTTGAAAGGATGACAGTTTGCCTGTGATACGGGCATGCCAGGCGTTGCATCACGGATATGCGCAAAAAAATGACGGCTGGTAATCTTTGCTGCCAGCTCTTTCAGGTTTCGGTTACTCCAGGCCGGCTCGATACTGACAAAGGTTCCCGGCACCGGATCGTGATGGGAGGGGAACCAGCCCACACCAAAACCGTCACCATTGATTGGCTCGTAGCGCATGCGGGCATGCTTGCTCTGCTCAACCAGGGAATAGCTGCTTTCCAGCAGGGCGTTCTCCATGCTGGTAGCTGGACCATGATAGGCAAGAAAGCGGCACATGCGAGGACTCCGACATTTGTTATAAAAGGCACTGGTCGGTGAATCATGTATCATGAGCCGCGAAATTAAAACCTCTGAATGGGTATCGCCTATGTCCAGAAGAAAACGTCCCGGACACCTTTTCCAGACGGCTGCCGACGACCGTCTTCATGCCTACAGTGAGAAATCAGAGATAGCCAGGGAGCAGAAGAAATCATCTGCATACAAGCTGGCCTACGATGACATCGACTTTCTGCTCAGGGATGAACTGCGCCCCGTGCGTTTCCTGCTGGAGCTGACCAAGCCTGAGCTGATGCTGCAGGAGCATGGGGTTAATCACGCCGTGGTCATTTTCGGCAGTGCCCGCACCTGTGGCCTGGAGCAGGCGCTCAGGGAAAAAGGGGATGTGGAGCAGGCCTTATCCGTCAAGCCTGGTGACAGGGAATTGGAGAGACAGCTTGAAAAAGCCGACGCCAATATCAAGCAGGCCGGCTACTATGAAAAAGCCCGCAAGCTGGGAAGCCTGATCAGTGAGAAATCAGGTTGCGAGGATTGTCCGCAGTTGCACGTTGTAACTGGCGGCGGACCGGGCGTCATGGAAGCTGCGAACAGGGGCGCCAGCGAAGTAGGGGCTGAATCCATAGGACTAAATATCGTACTGCCCCACGAACAACATCCGAATCCCTATATCACCCCGGAGCTGTGTTTTCAGTTCCACTATTTCGCCATGCGCAAAATGCATTTCATGTTGAGAGCGCGGGCAATGGTTGCCTTCCCGGGTGGCTTTGGCACACTGGATGAACTGTTTGAAACGCTTACCCTGATCCAGACACGGAAAATTGACCCTATGCCTGTGCTGCTTTTTGGCAAGGAGTTCTGGGAGCGCCTGGTCGATTTCGATTTTCTGGTAGATCAGGGCATGATCAGCCGCAAGGATCTGGATATATTCCAGTTCGTCGATGATGCGGAAACAGCCTGGGAAATTATCAGGGAAAGTCTGGAAAAGGATTAACTTCAACCAGTTACGTGACTTTTTCCAGGTCAGCTTGCCACGACATAACAGCGGAAAGTCGGTACAATGCGCCACTTGGAATTCCCGGGTTGAGATATGGCTGACAATAACCACCTTATAGCACCTTCCATTCTTTCTGCAGACTTTGCCCGCCTGGGTGAAGAAGTGGAAACTGTGCTGGCCGCTGGCGCAGACGTTATTCACTACGACGTCATGGACAATCACTATGTGCCCAACCTGACTATCGGGCCAGGTGTTTGCGCATCACTTTCCCGTTTTATGAAAGAAAAAGGACTGGATGCCCCGATTGATGTTCACCTGATGGTATCTCCAGTAGACAGCCTGATAGTGGAATTTGCTAAAGCGGGGGCTTCCTATATTACCTTTCATCCAGAGGCCACAAACCATATAGACCGCTCACTGCAACTGGTTCATGACCAGGGATGCAAAGCCGGCCTTGTATTGAATCCCGCAACCCCCGTGGACTGTCTGGAATATGTCATGGACAAGCTCGACATCATTTTGCTGATGTCGGTGAACCCGGGTTTTGGCGGACAGGCTTTTATTCCTTCGACGCTGGATAAGCTGAAGGTCGTACGCAAACTGATTGATGACAGTGGACGTGATATTCGTCTTGAAGTGGATGGCGGTGTTGGTGTGAAAAATATCGCGGAAATAGCCGCTGCTGGTGCTGACATGTTTGTGGCCGGATCTGCGATTTTCGGCAGTGGTGATTACGCAGCGACCATTGCAGAAATGCGCAAGGAACTGGCCGGGTAGGAGTCCAATCATGTCCCCCGAGCAGTTTCAGGATTTTGCCCGGCAGGGTTTTAACCGTATTCCCGTTTACCGGGAAATCCTGGCCGACCTGGAAACCCCGTTAAGTACTTACCTGAAACTGGCGCAGGGTCCATTCAGTTATTTTCTTGAATCGGTTCAGGGCGGTGAAAAATGGGGTCGCTATTCCATTATCGGACTTCCTTGCAGGACCTTACTGAAAGTGAATGGTGAGCATCTCACCGTGGAAACCGATGGGGAGATCACAGAGTCCTGCGATACTGAAGATCCTTTTGAGTTTATCGAATCATACCAGAAGCGATTCAATGTCCCACAGCTGGAGGATCTGCCCCGGTTTAATGGCGGGCTGGTTGGTTACTTCGCCTACGACACGGTGCGATATGTTGAGCACCGCGTTGCAGATTCAGCACCACCGGATTCAGTGAACACGCCCGACATCATCCTCATGCTGTCAGAGGAAGTGGTGGTCTTTGATAACCTGCGCGGCAAATTAATGCTCATGGTGTACCAGGATCCGGCTAAAGATGGCGCATACGAGGCAGCCTTGTCCCGACTTGATGAGTTGGAAGAAAAGCTTGATAAGCATGTGCAAATGGCTACCCCGAAAAGTGACCGGGATGTTGAAGAGGCAGATTTCGTATCCAGTTTTGGCCAGGAAGCGTTCCAGGGCGCGGTAGAGAAGATCAAGGACTACATCGTGGCGGGTGACGTCATGCAGGTAGTGCTGGCCCAGCGGATGAGCCTGCCCTATGAAGGCGAAGCCATTAACGTCTACCGCGCACTTCGCCAGCTTAATCCGTCACCGTACATGGTTTTCATGGATATGGGTGATTTTCACATTGTCAGTGCTTCACCGGAGATCCTGGCACGCGTGGAAGAAGGCAAGATTACTGTCAGGCCGTTGGCAGGCACACGTCGCCGCGGTCGCACGGAAGAAGAGGATCTGGCACTGGAGCAGGAGCTGCTGGCCGATGAAAAAGAGATTGCCGAGCATCTGATGCTGATTGATTTGTCGCGCAATGACGCAGGCCGCGTCTCAAAAATCGGCTCTGTAGAGGTCACTAAACAGATGTTTGTCGAAAGATATTCCCATGTCATGCATATTGCCTCCAACGTGGAAAGTGTCATTGCCGAAGACAAGTCTGCACTGGATGTGTTGAAGGCCACATTGCCGGTGGGCACATTAAGTGGTGCGCCAAAAGTCAGGGCAATGGAAATTATTGATGAATTTGAGCCTGTAAAACGCGGTGTTTACGGTGGTGCTATGGGTTACCTGTCCTGGAACGGTAACATGGACATGGCTATTGCCATCCGTACAGCCGTGATCAAGGACAATACACTCTATATCCAGGCAGGCGCCGGTATCGTGGCAGACTCTGTGCCCGAACTGGAGTGGAAGGAAACCATGAACAAGGCGCGCGCCATGTTCCATGCCGTTAAACTGGCAGAAGACGGCCTTTAGGAAGCAGGTTTACTCAACATGCTATTGATGATCGACAACTACGATTCCTTTACCTACAACCTGGTGCAGTATTTTGGTGAACTGGGGGTGGATATTCGTGTGCATCGAAATGATGAAATTACACTGGAAGAAATGGAATCGATGGCCCCTGACCATATCGTGATATCCCCGGGTCCCTGTACGCCTCACGAAGCAGGAATATCGGTGGATGCCGTTAAACAGTTTGCCGGTAAGATTCCCATACTTGGCGTCTGCCTTGGGCACCAGAGTATCGGTGAAGCATTTGGCGGAAAAGTTATTCGGGCGAAACGTGTCATGCATGGCAAGATTTCAGCCATTCATCATGAAGGCAAGGGTGTTTTCAGGGATCTGAATAATCCCTTTGATGCAACACGCTACCATTCCCTGGTCATTGAAAAGGAAAGTTTGCCGGATTGTCTGGAGTTGACTGCATGGACGGAAAACGACGATGGGTCTTTCGAGGAAATCATGGGCGTGCGGCACAGGGAGTTGGCTGTGGAAGGTGTTCAATTCCATCCGGAATCCATTCTCAGTGAACATGGCCACCAGATGTTGAAAAATTTTCTTGATAATGGCGCTACAAGTTAGTCAATCCGGAAAGCAGTATGAGCCAGGCAACCATTCTTAAAAAAATTCTTGATCGCAAGGCCGAAGAGATTAGTGAGCGGCAGGCAAAGATGTCGCTTGCAGATCTTGATGCCGTAATTGCGGATGTCGATACATGCCGTGGCTTTTGTAATGCGCTTAAAGCCCGGATAGATCAGAAACGTCCCGCTGTCATTGCCGAGATCAAGAAAGCGTCGCCAAGCAAAGGGCTGATACGAGAGGATTTCGATCCTGCATCTATTGCTGAGAGTTATGCAGATAACGGTGCTGCCTGTCTTTCCGTTTTGACGGACAAGGATTTTTTCCAGGGTGATGAGGATTATCTGAAGCAGGCGCGTGCTGCCTGCCAACTCCCGGTTATTCGCAAGGATTTCATGGTGGATCCCTGGCAGATCGCCGAATCACGTGCGATTGGCGCAGACTGCATACTCCTTATTGTGGCCGCCTTGTCAGAAGAGCAGTTGAAGGAACTGGCTGATTGCACTCGCCAGTACGGTATGGACTTCCTGGTGGAAGTCCATAACCAGGACGAGCTGGAACTGGCCCTGGCCCTGGATGCCAATATGGTTGGTATTAACAATCGTGACCTGCATACGTTTAAAACCAGTCTGTCAGTCACTTATGATTTGTTGAAGACTATTCCCGAGGATGTAGCTGTTGTGACTGAAAGCGGTATACATATCCGGGAAGATGTAGAGGAGATGCTCTCGCATGGCGTTTATGGATTCCTGGTTGGGGAGTCCTTCATGCGTGCTGCCGAACCAGGTGAGAAACTCAAGGAGTTGTTCTTCAATGGCTAAACCCGGCGAGTCTGGAATCAAGCGCATTGTATCCGCCTTTTTTAATTCTCTTCGCGGATTTCGTGACTGCTGGACAATGGAAGCGGCCTTCAGACAGGAAACGATGCTGTGTGTGGTGCTTGTGCCACTCGGGCTTTACCTGGGTGAAGGCGGTGTTGAGAAAGCGTTGCTGGTGGGTGTTTGCCTGCTGGTGCTTATTGTAGAAATTCTGAATTCCGGTATCGAAGCGGCGATTGACCGGATCAGTCACGATAAACACGAGTTGTCTCGCATCGCGAAAGATCTGGGATCAGCCGCCGTATTTATCAGTCTTGCACTTGTCGGTATTACCTGGAGCCTGATTCTGCTTTTCTAGACCTACTGGCGAACGCAGTTCGCCCAGTAGAGTTTAAATTCTGGTAGCGTGACGAGCGATAGCAGGTTGAGGCGAAAAAGTTTTCACGCAAGGATAGTACTAATGCTACGTGTAATGCTACGTGACGTAGCGGGAAAACTTTTTCAACGAAAAGATGCTGAGCGCAGTAGCTACTGCAATTCAACGGGTTCCGTAGACAACTATGGTCTTGCCGTGAACTTCGATAAGACCCTGCTCTTCCAGATCCTTGAGAACCCGTCCGGCCATTTCCCTCGAACAGTTAACAATCCGTCCCAGCTCCTGGCGGGTAATCTTGATCTGCATACCATCAGGATGGGTCATGGCATCGGGTTCTTTGCTCAGCTCCAACAGTGTGCTGGCGATACGACCGGTCACATCCAGGAAGCTAAGATCGGCTACCTTCTTTGTAGTACTGCGTAACCGGTGAGCCATCTGCTCGCCAATGGTGTAAAGAATCTCGCGATGTTGGCTGGTGTACTCACTGAACTTGGCATAGGTGATTTCAGCAAGTTCGCATTCGGTCTTCGTGCGAACACAAGCGCTGCGGGACTCGTCACTTTCAAAAAGGCCCATTTCGCCAAAGAAATCGCCCGGGTTCAGGTATGCAATGACTGCTTCCTTGCCATCTTCATCTTCAAGAATGACTGAAACAGAACCGGAAACGATGTAGTAGAGGGTTTCACACTTGTCACCCTCATGAATGATCGTGGTTTTGTTAGGATATTTTCGCCGATGGGAATGACTTAGAAAGTTTTCCAAATCCCGGATATGCGGCGTTATTGCCATCAATGCCACTTTCTCACCTCATTATGATGTTATTCGATTATTGTAACCCACAGTTTCGCAAGTGGTCTATTTTTATAGGAATTCCCTTAGGTGTGCTAAAACAGGATATCCCACACTCCTAAAGGACGAATGTCCCATTCATATGTGATAATGCCCGGCCTGTTATTCCCGGTATCCAACTAAAAAGGTGAGTGAACAATGAAAGCAACGATTACATGGAAAGAAGATGCCATGTTTGAAGGTGCCTCCGGCAGCGGTCATACCGTCATTATGGACGGTCCCGAGAATGCCGGTGGCAAAAACCGTGGCGTGAGGCCCATGGAGATGCTGCTGTTGGGAGTGGGAACCTGCTCAGCCTTTGATGTTGTGAATATCCTGAAAAAATCACGCCAGGACGTGACTGATTGTGTCACGGAAGTTGATGCTATCCGGGCAGATGCTGTACCTGCCGTATTTGAAAAAATACATTTGCATTTCAAGGTGACAGGTAATGGCCTGGATCCGGTTAAAGTGAAACGGGCAGTGGATTTGTCAGCTGATAAGTACTGCTCAGCATCTATCATGATGGGAAGGGCCGGGGTTGAGATGACCCATGACTTTTCCATTGAACAGGCCAAATAATGAGAACCATGTCTCACTTTCTTCCCTAGTATTTTGCTTAAATGAGACCTGTATTTGGTTTATCAAGCAGTAGGGGGTCCAAGTGGGAGAATCAGGAGATTTTGTTCCTGCATTCATGTTGAGGGTACTGGCCAGGAAGGACAGAGTACTCGGCTCCCAAGAAGAAACTACCCCGTTTATCGATGGCAGATCGCCCGATCAGGCCAGCCAGCAAGACGACACATCCACTTCCGAAAGCTCCGAAAAAGCCTGACTTCAATCAGAAATACACTTTAAAGCCGGTAAGTAGTGGCTTTCATTACTGTGGCCATGATGCCCATGGCTGATTTGATTGGCAGGGGTAATTCTGCGGCACCTGCGTCTTTGGCATTTACAGCATGTTTGCCTTCATCTTCCAGCATCTGTGAAAGAATGGCTTTGCTCTTTTCGTCCTGTTCCGGAATTTTTCCCAGGTGTTCCTCTAAATGCTCGCATACCTGGTTTTCTGTTTCGGCAACGAATCCCAGGCTCCACTTGTCACCGGCAAGACCAGCAACAGCGCCAAGCCCGAATGACAGGCCATACCAGACAGGATTAAACAGGCTGGGACGCGAGTCCAGTTCCGTGAGGCGGTCTTCGCACCAGCTCAGGTGATCAATTTCCTCTTCCGCCGCATGCTGCATACTGTCACGAACTTCCGGCAAACGCGCAGTCAGGGCCTGTCCCTGGTAGAGCGCCTGCGCACAAACTTCACCGGTATGGTTGATTCGCATCAGCCCGGCAGTGTGTTTTCTCTCAGCATCATCCAGCTCGACAGTACCACTGGCACCGGGATTTTCACGGTTGGCGTGAACAGAACCGGGAACCAGGGTTTTCAGTGCCTGGTCGAAGTTGGTGATCAGCGAATCAACTATGCTGTTGGATTCTGGATTCATGAATCTTTCCTGTATAGAGCTACAAGCTTCTAGCCTCAAGTGCGAGAATATTTGCGCTCAACATTAGACAATCGAAAATTAATTTTTATCATATCCTGCTAGTGGCTAGTGGCTAGTGGCTAGTGGCTAGTGGCTAGTGGCTAGTGGCTACGTGTCATTCAACACGCTCAAACGGCCATGCCCCTGATACATGGACCTCGGATACGGACACAATATTCCCATCCTCATCAGCATTGAATATCCAGCCAAGGCCAAAAGTGCTGTCAAAGGCGTTCTGGGATTGGGCTACAAGGATAGAAGTGGCTGAATCCGTGTTGCCACCGGTATCTGAGTAACGGGGTGACCTTGTCAGGTAAAGGTCACCATCTTCCAGGTAAACCTCTGCCGTAATCAGGTTGCCCAGCCAGATCCCCTGGTAGGTGCCCTCGTAAGTGGCAAGAACCTCTTCAGGAACTTCTACGACTTTTTGTTCTGCCTGGGAAATATCACCGGTGTAATGACTTTGTGCTGTTTCAGACTCATTGCAGACATTCTCCAGGATGTCTGTATCAGCACGGTATTCAAGATCCACACTTGCTGTGACCGGACGCAGAAATGTGCCTGGGTCTTCGTAATCAATTTCAAGTGTCATGTGGCCAAAATTTTTGCGCTGATAGCGTTCGGTTATACGAAGCTGATCAGTGTGCGGATAACCTTCACGACTCAGCCAGGTTTTATCATTGAAGCCGCTGCTCACGACCACCAGAGTGTCGTCTTCCCAATGCGCAGCAGAATAACCCAGCCAGTTTGGAAGAATTGCACCCTCCAGTGGTTCCCTGCCGTCCAGATGGATCTGGCGGTAAGTCATGTCGTAATTCAATACGACGATATAGGTAGGAGTTTGTACATAACGGCGTGTACCGCCCTGAGAGGCACCGGCTGGATAGGAAGGAGGTCCGTCAGGCAGGCAGTTAAAGCGTGGATCTTTTACAAAAAATGTCTGCTCCTGTCTCGTCATTACATCGATAGCCCAGTCCTGGTAATTGACCCTGTCAAAAAAAGAGCCCCTGGCATCAGCAGGCACCCAGATGCCGGAAATATCAGGTTTACCATCCAGTCCAACAGGAGCAGGTGCATTCAAGTCCACCTGGCCTGATTCTGTTCTGGGAATATCAGGTGTTTTCCAATCAAACCACTGTGCAACGGCAGGCATGGACATGATGCACGCGATTAGAAATAAAACTGATTTTTTCATATTGATCCCCTTGGGCTTACCTTGAGAAAAGTCATGTAGTGTATATTATAGCGCTGTTGAATTCATGACCTGGCAGGACCAGGCACAGAGGAGTATCTCAATGCGCATTTTTTCCATCCTGTTGTTGACCCTGGCGAGCCTGAGTGGCGCTGCGGCTGTTTCAGCACATCATTCCTTTTCAGCAGAATTTGATGTGGGCAGACCAGTGGAAATTACAGGTGCAGTCATCGAAGTGGAGTGGACCAACCCCCATGCCTGGATACACCTGGAAACCGGCGATGGCGAAAAATGGGCGGTGGAAATGCTTGGGGTGAATACCCTGGTGCGCAGTGGCATGACTCCTCAGACAGTCAAGCAGGGTGATGTGTTAACCATTACCGGCTTTGGATCCAGGGACGGCACCAATACGGCAAATGCTTCTTCAGTCACCAGGACTGAAACCGGGCAGGGGCTATGGTCCAGCGCCAGAGAATAAGTCTTAGCTGGCCTCGCGCGCTATCGCGCGGTGGCCAATATCCTTTCTGTAGTACATTTCATCCCAGTTGATCTGGCTGACCAGCTGGTAGGCCTTGGCTTGTGCTTCTGTCACATTGGCACCCAATGCTGTGGCGCAAAGCACGCGTCCACCATTGGTCACCACTTCATCATCCGCCATTTTCGTACCGGCATGAAAAATTTTGCTGTCACTTGAGCCTTTATCAGCATCCAGCCCGCTAATGGCTTTTCCTTTCGCATAGGAACCGGGATAACCCCCGGCAGCCAGCACCACACCCATGCAGGCGCGGTCATCGAATTCAATATTGGTGGTATCCAACGATCCTGTCAGGGCCGACTGGCAAAGCGACACCAGGTCTGATTTCAGCCGCATCATGATGGGTTGTGCTTCGGGATCACCAAAGCGGCAGTTATATTCCACCACCTTGGGTGTACCATCCGCTGCAATCATGAGTCCGGCGTAAAGGAAACCAACATAGGTATTCCCTTCTGCAGCCATCCCATTCACTGTCGGCATGATCACTTCATTCATGATCCGGTCATGAATTTCCGGGGTCACCACTGGAGCAGGGGAATAGGCACCCATACCGCCGGTATTCGGGCCGGTATCACCTTCATCGCGTGCCTTGTGATCCTGCGAGGTGGCAAAGGGCAGGGCATTTTTGCCGTCGACCAGGGCAATGAAACTGGCTTCCTCGCCCTGCATGAATTCCTCGATCACGACACGGTGGCCAGCTTCTCCAAAACTGTTGCCAGAGAGCATGTCCCTGATGGTGCTTTCTGCTTCTTCCTCGGTCTGGGCAATGATGACGCCCTTACCGGCTGCCAGGCCGTCTGCCTTGATAACGATGGGTGTGCCCTGGGCTTTCATATAGGTAACCGCAGGCTCCACTTCCGTGAAGTTCTGGTAATCCGCCGTGGGGATATTCTGACGTGCCAGGAAATCCTTGGTAAATGCTTTGGAGCCTTCAAGTTGGGCAGCGCCTTTGCTCGGACCAAAACAGTCGAGGCCTTTTGCCTGGAAGGCATCGACGATGCCATCAACCAGGGGCGCTTCAGGACCAATGATGGTCAGGCCCACGTTATTCTCTGATGCAAATCCGGTCAGCGCATCGAAATCGCTGATATCCATTGCGATATTTTCAACGCCGGGTTCAGTGGCCGTGCCGGCATTGCCCGGGACAACAAAAACTTTCTCAACCTGGTCGGACTGTGCCGATTTCCAGGCCAGGGCATGTTCTCTACCCCCTGAGCCAATGATCATTACATTCATAAAAACCTTCTACAGATCAAAGGTCAAAGATCAAGGGTACAAGGACTGAGTCGGAGTCCCTTTGATCCTTTATCCTTGATCTTTTATCTCATATTAATGGTTGAAATGTCTCATCCCTGTAAACACCATAGCCATGCCTGCATCATCAGCAGCCTTGATCGTATCCTCATCACGCATAGCGCCACCGGGTTGGATGACTGCGGTGATGCCCACTTCAGCGGCGGCTTCAATGCCATCCGGGAAAGGGAAGAAAGCATCGGATGCCATCACTGATCCTTTCACTTCCAGTCCTTCATCAGCTGCCTTGATGTTGGCGATCTTTGCACTGTACACCCGGCTCATCTGTCCGGCGCCGATACCAATGGTCTGGTTGTCCTTGACGTAAACAATGGCATTGGATTTCACAAACTTCACCACCTTCCAGGCAAACAGCATGTCACCGATTTCTTCTGGAGTGGGATGACGCTGGGTGACTATCTTCAAATCAGATTCTGTAATGACACCCTGGTCTGTGTTCTGTACCAGCAGACCACCGTTGACCCTTTTCATGTCATAGGAAGCAGAAGCAGAATCAGACCATTGCCCGCAGACCAGCAGACGAAGATTTTCTTTTGTCGCCAGCGCTTTCGCAGCTGCTTCAGATGTTGCAGGTGCAATGACCACTTCTGCGAACTGCCTGTCTACGATGGCCTGTGCGGTTTCCTCATCCAGGTCTCGGTTGAATGCAATGATGCCGCCAAATGCAGAAGTTGGGTCAGTCTGATAGGCCTTTTCATAGGCTTCACGGATGGAGTGACAGCTGGCGACACCACAGGGGTTCGCATGTTTGACGATAACGCAGGCCGGTTCACTGAACCCTTTGACGCATTCAAGCGCCGCATCGGTATCGTTGATGTTGTTGAAGGATAATTCTTTGCCTTGCAGCTGCTGCGCTGTGGAAATGGAGTTTTCCCTTTTATTAGTGAGAGTGCCTGACTCCACATAAAACGCAGCCTGCTGGTGCGGATTTTCTCCGTAGCGCATTGCCTGTTTCTTGATGAACTGGTTATTCCAGGTGCGGGGGAATTCCTCAACGTCATCACTCAATCTGCTGCCCAGATAATTCGCTATGGCGCCGTCGTATTGTGCAGTGTGCTCATACGTTGCAACCGCCAGGTCAAACCGGGTCTGGGCGCTCACAGCACCGTCGTTGCTCTTCATCTCTTCCAGGACCCGATCATAATCCTCGGGATTCACAACAACGGTAACCCAGGCATTGTTCTTGGCGGCAGCGCGAAGCATGGTAGGACCGCCGATATCGATGTTTTCGATAGCTGTGGGAAGATCACAATCCGGTTTGGCCACGGTTTCCTGGAAGGGATAGAGGTTGACCACCACCATGTCGATAGGCGGAATGTCATGCTCATTCATCACGGCATCGTCCTGTCCGCGGCGGGCAAGTATTCCCCCATGGACTTTTGGGTGCAGTGTTTTAACGCGGCCGTCCATCATTTCGGGGAAGCCGGTGTATTCGGAAATTTCCGTGACCGGTATGCCTTCGCCGCTCAGCAGTTTATAAGTGCCGCCAGTGGAAAGCAGTTCAACGCCAAGTGCATTCAATGCCCTGGCAAACTCTGCTATTCCTGATTTATCGGATACGCTTATCAGCGCTCTGGTTACGGGTGTTGCGGGGGAGGGGGTCTGCTCACTCATTGCAGTGTATTGGGTTCCTGGTTTGTTGAGGGTTATTCATGGGAATGTGCGGGGATCAGGTCAGCATCCCGTATTTTTTCAGTTTTTTGCGAAGCGTGCCCCGGTTCAGGCCCAGCATAATGGATGCCTTGCTCTGGTTGCTGCGCGTATGGCGCATGACAGTCTCAAGAAGAGGCGCTTCTACTTCGGAAAGCACCAGCTCGTATAGTTCGCTGATGTTTTCATGATCTACTTTTTCAAAATAATCCGCCAGGGAAGCGTTTACGCACTCCCTGATTGTTTGTTTCTGCTGGCTCTGTTCAGTGTCGGTTCCGGTGTTGCTGTATGGTAGTTTTTCGTCCAGATGGGATTCTGAATTATTCAGAAAATTACTCATGCTGCCAGCTCCCTCGATGGTTTTTCTAATTGTTGTGTTAACAGGGTGTGAAAAATAGTGTTGATGGCCTCAAGCTGCTTGTTGCAGTCTGTGAGTGCGTTGAATTTCTTGCGCGATTCAAGAATGAATTCAGTGGTTGCCAGTGAATTGTCTGCCAGGTTCTGCAGATACCAGGTGGCATGTTTGCGGGCAAAGAATATGCCTTTGTCCGGCCCGTAAAAAGTATGCAGGTTCGCCAGGTGCTCCAGGACGATTTGCTGTTTTTCCTGCAAGGCTAGTGGCGTCATGTGTGTGCCTTGATCCAGGTAGTGATTGATCTCTGAAAATATCCAGGGCCTTCCCTGGGCGCCACGACCGATCATGACGCCATCTGCGCCGGTGTGGTCCAGTACCATTTTGGCCTTCTCCGGCGACTGAACATCACCATTGGCAAAAACAGGGATACTCACTGCCTGCTTGATGGCGGCAATGGTGTCGTATTCCACATCACCCTTGAACGCGCAGGCCCTGGTTCTGCCGTGCACTGCCAGTGCTTTGATGCCACAGTCCTCGGCCAACCTGGCAATATCAACACCATTACGATTTTCGGTGTCCCAGCCGGTGCGGATCTTCAGTGTCACAGGGATATCCACGGCTCTGACAACGGCCTGGAGAATATCTTTCACCAGGTCAGGATATTGAAGGAGGGCGGAGCCTGCTGAACGCTTGAGAACTTTCTTCGCGGGACAGCCCATATTGATATCGATAATCTGGGCGCCTTCTGCTGCATTCACCAGAGCCGCTTCTGCCATCATGGCCGGGTCTGAACCGGCTATTTGCACTACCCTGGGTTCAGCTTCGCCATCATGGCAACGACGCAGTCGACATTTGTCCCTGTTCCAAAGCCGGATATTGGAAGTGATCATTTCAGAAGGTGTGAGCGCTGCACCCAGCCTTTTGCAAAGAATTCGAAAAGGTTGATCTGTGACGCCTGCCATCGGTGCTAGGACAACTCTGGAATTGAGTTTGTATGGACCGATGCTTGTCACAATTCTGGTACTCCGGAATTCGGGAAAGCTGCTAATGGTACTCGATTTTGTTTTTTGTTTCTAAGTGGTATTCGTGAAAAAGAACAAGAAGGGGGTATTTTTCAGGGATTTCTGAAAACCAGTGAATACCCGGTTGCCTGGCTGCCTAGATCCACCAGTTCAAGACTCACCTGGATTGAGGAATGGGCAGGCATATGAGTAAACAGAGCCATTTCTGAAGGTAGATATTCTTCGCGCGTGAATACGCGGTTGGCAACAACGTCACCACTGATGTCGGTGAAGTTCAGCTCCACCAGGGGAAAGCGTTGCTCTCGAGACGCATCATTGCGAAAGATGAAATTCACAAGCAGGGCATTGTCCGCAGTGGGGTGAGAACGGACATCCAGTTCCTCGGTGACCAGGGAGGTAAGATCGACTACCTGTTTATCCGGACATTCGGTCAGTCGGCACACCAGGTTGGTGATACTGTCGTAACGGCGATCGATTAACAGGGAATCCAGGTTGTACATGACATACTGCCCGGCCAGGCCGGCGAGCAGAATCAGGCAGGTCAGCAACCCTGCAGCGGTTTTCCAGTGTCTGAGCGGATCTGTAAGGGTGTGAAGTTCTACCGGTTCCTCATCAATGGCTTCCAGGTGTTCCGGCTCCAGGGGGGCGAGGGATTCCTCGTCTTCCAGTGCCGAAAGGTTGCTCATGATCTGCGCCTTGTCATCGGCACCGGTGTAGTCCTCTGACAGGATGCTGTCTTTGTCGGCATGAGCAGGCCCAGGGACTGATTGCAGCCAGGCCATGGAGTCGCCAGACATGCCTGTAGGAATGTTCTCTCTGGCAACCACATCCGGTGCCAGTACAGGAATATCAGCTGCCAACTCAGCACTTTCATCCGTTTCAACTTCAAACACATCTCCCATGTCTTCCACAGGGACGTCTTCCGGTTCCAGCTGATTCAGTTTGCGAATACTTTTGTGCAGACTGCTGTGTAGATCATTGAAAACGCGAGGCGCTTCAGCGGGCTGCGCGGCAGGACTTTCTTCATGCAAGGGTTCTTCAGTGACAACAGGTTTCAGGGTTTGTACTTCTGGTTGTGTTTCTGGTGCTTCCGATTCTTCGCCAGGTTCAGACTCTTGATTCCTTGATGACAGCGGAGGCAGGATATGGTCCACGGAAAATTTCTGCATGGAATAGCCGCCGGGATTCAGTGATTTGCTGAATTCGTCACGGGGAGGGTTTGATGTCCGGGGTGTTTCGCTTTCGGATTCCTGTTCCGGGATTTCTTCTGAATCGAACTCGGCAACCAGATCATCATTTTCTTCTGCAAGGACTTCTGCCGGTTCTTCTATTATTTCGTCTTCCGATTCGTCCTCATCGAGGTCTGATTCTTCAAACTCGTCTTCTTCAGCAAGACTTTCTGCTTCTTCTACTGAGGTATCTGTATCATTGGCAGAATCCCACCACTTGTCTTTAGCCCAGGGCATGAATGTTGGTTCATTGTTTTCCCGGTTTTCTTCCTGGGTGCTGTCCTCATGCGTTTCTTCGAATTCGGCATTTTCCTCTTCCGTGGATTCGGGTGCTTCTTCATCCTCGTCTTGATCATCCCAGGCTCCAAAGACAAGCACGTCGTCTTCTTTATTGCTGAACTCTTCGTGCTCTTCTTCCTTTTCGGCAGGCTCGTCTTCAAACTGGTCATCTGCCTGCTCTGCTTCGATAGAGTCATCCGGTAAAGTGTCTTCCCCAGCTTCCTCTTCAAACATGGAAGGCAGTGAATTCTCGATGGGGTCTGATTCAGTGTCGGTGTACTCAGCAGGACTTTCTGATTTAGGGGCAGGTTCTTTGATGAATTCCATGGAGGTAGCTGGGAGATCATGGCCAGCCCTGTCTTTCAGGACAATGCGATGTTGCTTGGCAAGGAAGACTTCCATGCATGATCCGCATCGGACCACACCATTGGCTGCCTGCATTTGCTCGTCGCTGACCTTGAACGAGGTCTGGCAGAAAGGGCATTGGGTCAGCAGGTTTGGCATGTCGATTCGAGTCTGGCGTTGATGCGTTATTCTAACTCAGCAGTGCAGTTTAATTGGGATTTTTTCGGTGGCCATCCAGTCTAATCCAGTCTCCCTGTATGGCCGGTTCATTGAACTCAAACCACCGGCTGTAGGCAGACATCACTTCATTGGCCTGCTCGCGCAGGATGCCGGAAAGCAGTATACGTCCATCCGGTTTGGCCATGGCGCCCAGGTATTCTGAAAGTTCCACAAGGGGGCCGGCAAGGATATTGGCCAGGACAATATCCACCTGTGTGACTTCACCAGATGAAAGGGCCTGGGCATAGTCACCGGGTAAAAACAGCGGGAATTTTTCTGCTGCAATGGCATTCTTTTCGCAGTTATCGAGACTTGCCAGAAGTGCCTGCGGATCATTATCCACGCCGTAGACTATGTCGGCATCGAGCAGCAATGCGGCAATACCAAGAATGCCTGATCCACAACCATAATCCACCAGGCTGAGTCCTTCGGGTTTATTCTCAGCCAGCCACTCAAGACAAAGCGATGTTGTCGGATGAGTACCGGAACCAAAAGCCAGGCCCGGATCCAGGTTCATGATGACACCGCCAGGACTTTCGGGTGTCATTCCGGTTGGGCACACCCAGAGACTGTTGTCACCGAAGCCCATGGGTTTGAAGTCATCCATCCACGCGCGTTCCCAGTCCTGGTCTTCAATCAGAGACAAGAGGCAAGAGGAAAGAGACAAGGGAGATAGCCTGGAAGCAATGTCAGATTCCAGTTTTTGCCTGGACATATCTCCCGGGAATAAGGCAACTAATGTGACGTTGTCCCACAGGGGTGTTTCACCAGGGGCGGGTTCGTAGAGAGGCTGGTCTTCACTGTCGGTGTAGGTGACAGAGACAGCACCTGCATCGAGCATGGCGGCTTCGACATCACCAAGCTGGTCAGCACTGCAAGGCTGTTTTACCTGGAGCCAGGGGATAATTAATTCTCCAGCATTTTTTCCAGGTAATGGATATTCTTACAGCCTTCCCTGAAGCCGGCATCACGCATGATGCGACCCTGAAGGGGGATATTCGTGTTAATACCGTCTACCAGCATCTCTTCCAGGGCATTCTGCATTCTGCCGATAGCTACATCACGGTTTGGGCCATAGGTGATTAGTTTGGCGATCAAGGAATCATAATGGGGTGGCACTTTATAGCCGCTATAGATATGGGAGTCCACGCGAACGCCGTTACCACCAGGGGAATGATAGAGTTTTACTTTGCCTGGACTTGGGATAAAGGTTTCAGGATGCTCGGCGTTGATGCGGCATTCAATTGCGTGACCTTCTATCTCGATGTCTTCCTGTTTCACAGAAAGTTCTTCCCCGGCAGCTATGCGCAATTGCTCTCTGACAATATCTATGCCGGTGACGCGTTCAGTAACCGGATGTTCTACTTGTAAGCGCGTGTTCATTTCAATGAAGAAAAACTCGCCGTCCTCGTAAAGAAATTCGAGGGTGCCGGCACCACGGTATTTCAATTCCTGGCAGGCACTGATACATGACTCGTAAATTTTTTCGCGCGCTTCAGGTGAGATGCCAGGCGCCGGGGCTTCCTCCACGACTTTCTGGTGGCGGCGCTGCATGGAGCAGTCACGATCACCCAGACAAATAGCATTGCCTCTACCATCACCGATCACCTGGATTTCCACATGGCGCGGATTCCCCAGGAATTTCTCAAGATAAACCACATCGCTGCCAAAGAATGACTTGGCTTCATTCTTGGTGACTTTTATAGCGTTGATGAGGTCTTCAGGTTTTTGTACAACGCTCATGCCGCGACCACCACCACCGGCAGCTGCCTTGATCATCACCGGGAAGCCGATACCTTCAGCCAACTTAAGGACTTCATTATCATTATCGCCGAGCGGTCCATCTGAACCCGGTACGGTAGGAACGCCGGTTTTACGCATGACTTCAATGGCAGATACCTTGTCGCCCATGGCGCGAATCGTGCTGGCAGTAGGCCCTATAAAAATAAAGCCGCATTGTTCCACCTGTTCGGCAAAATCTGCATTTTCAGACAGGAAGCCATAACCGGGATGCACAGCATCAGCATTGGTTAGCTCCATGGCACTGATAATTGCAGGGACATTCAGATAGCTGTCCGTTGAGGGGGGTGGGCCGATACAAACAGATTCATCGGATAGCCTGACATGCATCAGGTCCTTGTCTGCCGTGGAGTGAACGGCCACCGTCTTGATACCCATTTCCTTGCAGGTCCTGACGACGCGCAGGGCAATCTCACCGCGATTTGCTATTAATACTTTTTTCAGCATGTTTAGAAGACTTCTGTTTTATTAGCTGATGACGATCAGCGGCTGGTCAAACTCAACCGGCTCACCATCTTCTACAAGAATGGCTTCAACTGTCCCGGCTTTATCTGCTTCGATCTGGTTCATCATTTTCATGGCTTCAATGATGCAAATAACATCGCCAGCTTTAATCTGCTGTCCTACTTCCACAAAGGCTGAAGCATTGGGAGAAGGCGATCGGTAAAAGGTGCCGACCATGGGTGATTTCAAGGCATCAGCATTCACTGCTTCAGCAAGGGCCTCACTGGTTGGTTCCGGGGCAGGGGCAGGTGCTGCAGGCGCAGGAGCTGGCGCAGCTGCCTGGACAGGCGCCATTTGAACAGGCTGGGTAGAGGCCCTGCTGATGCGAACAGCCTCTTCTCCTTCCTTGATTTCAATTTCAGCGACGTCAGAAGCTTCGAGTAATTCAATAAGCTTTTTAACTTTTCTGATATCCATGGATGGTCTCTTTGCTTTTATTAAACTCTGGTTAAACTAATCACGATAAGATGATCAAACTCACACATTGGCCAGCGCAGCCTGCAGTGCCAGTTCATATCCGCGAGCACCAAGTCCGACGATACTGCCTACAGCAATATCGCTGAGATAAGAGTGCTTACGAAATTCTTCGCGTGCATGTACATTTGATATATGGATTTCTATAAACGGAATCCCGATACCCAACAGCGCATCTCTTAGCGCCACACTGGTATGAGTCAACGCTGCAGGGTTGATGAGAATGAATTCAACATCATTCTTTTTTGCATCCTGGACACATTGAATGATGTCGGCTTCGGCATTGCTCTGGAAAAACTGGATCTGGTGTCCGGCGGCTTCACACTGTTTGCTCAGTGTATTGTTGATATCGTCCAGTGTTGCTGAACCATAGACTTCCGGCTCACGCGTCCCGAGAAGATTCAGGTTAGGTCCGTTAATTACCTGTATAAGGGCCATTGTGTCACCGTACAAAGGGATATTGTGAATTCATATTGCACAAAACGCTAAAAAGACTGAAATAAGAGATTTTAGTGCTTTATCTGCAATTTCGGGGGAGTTACCCGCAAGATCATGACAAATTTTGGGGAATTATAATGACTTGCTCAAAGAAAATCAGTCATTTTCAGAGGTTTTTTGCAGTTTTATGGCGTGTTTATTGGAGAATCAGTAGAAAAGCAGGTTTTAACCCGATTAATCCAGCATTAGCGGTTGTTCCTGCGTTGGATAGCAGTAACGATCCTTGGCACAACCCTGGTAATAGACTGTGTAGGGGGCCATTCCCGTCATGGCAGACTGCGGCAGGCGAATCAGCAGGCGTGAGAAATACACATCGGATTCACCAAAGAATTCATCGGTAACAGACTCGCTTTCGGGAAAGTTTTCAATCGCAATCAACCTGCCTTCGGCATCTTCGATCTGGATACTTTTCTTGTAGAGGTAATACCCTTCTTCTATTTCCCAGAGCAGGACCACGGTGTCCGGTGCTTCTATAAATGTACTCAGAGCAAAGGCTTCATCGGCAGGCATCACGCTGCTGCGAATTAATGCAGTGCCAACACCTGGATTACCAAAGGGATTTCCGAGGTCGTTGTTCTGGGCAGTTGCAGAAAACGGCAGGAAGGAAAGCAGAAAGAAATACAGCACATGGACGGGTTTCATACTATATATGACCCCGGCCTGGCAGGTTTTATTCCTCGAAACGTTCAAATACCAGTGTCGCATTGGTACCACCGAAGCCAAAGCTGTTGGACATGATGGCATTGAGTGTAACGTCATCCTGGCGTTCACGAACAATAGGTACGCCTTCAACTTCAGGATCCAGGTTTTCGATGTTGGCGGATTCACAGATGAAATTGTTTTCCATCATCAGCAGGCTGTAGATCGCTTCCTGTACACCCGCCGCGCCCAGTGAATGACCGGATAATGACTTGGTTGAATTGATCGCCGGGATATTTTCACCGAACATTTCTTTCACGGCTGCCATTTCCTTGATGTCACCAACAGGGGTGCTGGTGCCATGGGCATTGATGTAATCAATATCACGGTTGGCAGTTTCCATGGCCATCTGCATGCAGCGGACTGCACCTTCGCCGGAAGGGGCGACCATGTCGTAGCCGTCGGATGTTGCTCCGTAGCCAGTGACCTCGGCATAAATTTTTGCACCCCGGGCTTTCGCATGTTCCAGCTCTTCGATGACCAGCACGCCGCCGCCGCCGGCAATGACAAATCCGTCTCGGTCAGCATCATAAGCCCTGGAAGCCTTGCCCGGATTATCGTTGTACTTCGTGGACAGTGCGCCCATGGCATCGAACATGCAGCTCAGTGACCAATGTTCTGCTTCACCGCCCCCTGCGAATAGAATGTCCTGCTTACCCAGTTGGATAAGCTCCAGGGCGTTTCCAATACAGTGGGCACTGGTAGAGCAGGCAGATGAAATGGAATAGTTCACACCCTTGATCTTGAAGGGGGTAGCCAGGCAGGCAGATACAGTACTACCCATGGTGCGGGTGACACGATAGGGGCCTACACGTTTCAGCCCTTTTTCCCTCAGGATATCTGCTGTTTCAACCATGTCTTCGGTGGATGAACCACCAGCGCCCATGATGATGCCAGAGCGGATATTGGAGACATCACTTTCCTCGAGACCGGCATCGTCGATGGCCTGCTGCATGGCGACATAACCGTACGCGGCGGCATCACCCATGAAGCGCAGCGCCTTGCGGTCGATGTGTTCTGAAAAATCCATGTCAACCGCACCGGCAACATGACTGCGCATACCCATTTCTTCATACACGGGTCGGTGCACAATACCGCTGCGAGTTTCGCGCAGTGATCCCAGAACGCTTTGCTTGTTAAAACCCAGGCAGGAAACAATGCCCATACCTGTTACGACTGCTCGTCGCATATTGATGCCCCTCGCTGGATTTGGTCGCCCGTTGTAATAATTATCTGGATGATTTTAACGCGGTTAAACCGGGTAATTCCTGATATCTGGATAATCAGCCCAGTTTCTCATCCGGCTTGAACAGGCCTACTTTCAAGGCTTTAGCAGTATAAATGACCTTGCCATCAACTGAAACCTTGCCATCGGCAATGCCCATTATGAGCTTGCGTTCAATCAGGCGTTTGATGTCCAGTTCGTAGACCACTTTTTTGCTTTCAGGAAGAATTTCGCCGGTAAATTTCACTTCGCCACAGCCCAGTGCACGACCCTTGCCGGGATTGCCGCGCCAGCCAAGATAAAAACCGACAAGCTGCCACATGGCATCCAGGCCAAGACAACCCGGCATCACCGGATCTCCCTTGAAATGGCAATCGAAAAACCACAGATCAGGGTTGATATCGAGTTCGGCAACAATATGGCCTTTGCCATCAGAACCGCCGTCAGATGTGATTTCCAGGATGCGGTCAAACATGAGCATGTTGTCAATGGGCAGCTTGGCATTACCAGGGCCAAACATGTCTCCATGGCCACAGGCCTGAAGTTCATCCTTTTCGTAACTGTTCTTGGGTGTAAAAAACTCTGATGCCATTGGTGACTCGCAGCGTTTAGCTGCCTTCCCTGCAAAAAAAGGCGCTATTATAGAGATAAGCCCCTCAAAACCCTAATAATTCTCTATCAACTTGAAGAGTCTTAACGACTTTTACATATATCAAATTCATAATGTTTCTGCTGGAAACCCGATATAATCGCTCGTTTCGGCCAATAGGTGCCGATTAACCTGGAGCAAAAATGATAGTTCCCGTGATTATGGCTGGCGGAGTAGGGTCACGTTTGTGGCCGGTATCACGCAAACTGTACCCAAAACAGTTTGTTTCTTTTCAGCCAGGATCAGCGTCCCTGTTTCAGCAGAGCCTTTTGCGCCTTGCTGATTATGAGAATCTTGGTGCACCCATCGTGGTGTGTAATGCGGAACATCGCTTCCTGGTTGCAGAACAAATTCGCAGCCTGGATCCGCTCAGTGATGAAAACGACGCCACTATTATTCTTGAACCCGAAGGCAGAAATACGGCGCCGGCAGTTGCCCTGGCAGCATTGGCGGCAGCTCAAAATGATGAAAACCCGGTGCTGCTGGTACTGGCAGCAGATCACCTGATCGAAAATATCGAAAAATTCCACGAGGCTGTGACAGCTGGGGCGGCATTGGCCGAGGACAACAAGCTTGTCACCTTCGGCATTGTTCCCGCAAAACCCGAAACCGGTTACGGCTATATCAAACGCGGTGAAGCCACAACAGAGGGTTTTGTTATTAACAGTTTTGTGGAGAAGCCTGACCTGGAAACTGCACAGACTTACCTGGACAGCGGCGAGTACTACTGGAACAGCGGTATGTTCATGTTCACAGCCGACACTTATCTCAAGGCACTTGAAACCAATGCCCCTGAAATTCTGCAGGTGTGCAGTGAGGCCTGGACAGCGTGTAAGGATGATCTTGATTTCAAACGCATACCAGAGGAAGTGTTCAAGCGCTGTCCTTCTGATTCCATCGACTATGCCGTGATGGAAAAAACTGCTGATGGCGTGGTTGTTCCGCTGGATGCCAACTGGAATGACCTGGGTGCCTGGTCAGCGCTTTGGGAGCACAGTGAAGGTGATGAGCAGGGCAATGTTACCCGTGGTGATGTGATGCTCAACGATGTGAAGAATTCGTATATTCATGCTGAGTCACGTTTAGTCTCAATCATTGGCATGGATGACACGGTGGTTGTTGAAACCCCTGACGTGGTACTGGTGTCTGATAAGAATCGCGTCCAGGAAGTGAAACTTATCGTGGACAGGATAAAGCAGTCAGGCCGTCATGAAGCGGATGCCCACGTACGTGTGTATCGGCCATGGGGTTCCTACGAAAGCCTGGCTGATGGACTGGGTTTCCAGGTCAAACGCATTACCGTAAATCCTGGCGAATCCCTGTCTCTGCAAATGCATCATCACCGTTCCGAGCACTGGGTTGTGGTGCAGGGAACTGCACTGGTCACAAACGGTGACAGGGAATTGCACCTCAAGGAAAATGAATCAACCTATATTCCTGCTGAAACCAAGCATCGCCTTGAAAACCAGGGTGACGAGGAACTGGTACTTATTGAAGTACAGTGCGGGGAATACCTGGGCGAAGATGATATCGTCCGGTTTGATGATATTTATGGCAGGACGCAGACTTAACACAAGTGACGAGATACGAGATACGAGATACTAGAAGTGCGTTTGAGCGATTGCTTTTAACAACTCGTACCTAGTACCTCGGACCTATAACAAATAAACTTTAACCAAGAACCAGGAAGTTTTTCATGCCCGAATCCCCGATCAAAAAGTGCCTCTTCCCTGCTGCCGGTTACGGCACCCGTTTTTTGCCGACCACCAAGTCCATGCCGAAAGAGATGATGCCCATCGTCAACAAGCCGTTGATCCAGTACGGCGTGGAAGAAGCGATGGAAGCAGGAATGACTGGTATGGCCTTCATTACCGGACGTGGTAAGCGGGCACTGGAAGACCATTTCGATATTAACTACGAGCTTGAGCACCAGATTGCCGGCAGCGACAAGGAAGAGTTGCTTGGGGAGATTCGCAGCATCATTAATACCTGTTCCTTTTCCTATACCCGCCAGGTGGAAATGCTTGGTCTTGGTCATGCCATTCTTACCGGTGAAACGCTTATCGGCGATCAGCCCTTTGCTGTTCACCTGGCTGATGATCTTTGTTATTCACCGGAACAGGGTGTGCTCTCGCAGATGGTGGAGCTGTATAAGAAGCATCAGTGCAGCATCGTTGCTGTCGAAGAAGTACCAAAAGATGAAACTCAAAAGTACGGTGTTATTGATGGTGAGGAAATCGAAGAAGGCCTGATCAGGATTACCAATATGGTGGAAAAGCCGGCACCAGAAGATGCCCCTACCAACCTGGCGATCATCGGTCGCTACATTCTTACACCGGATATTTTTGACATCATTCGTGAGACACCGCCAGGCAGAAATAACGAGGTGCAGATTACCGATGCGCTTCTCACCCAGGCAACCAAGGGGAAGGGAGTGCTGGGGTATAAGTTCAGGGGCCGTCGATTCGATTGCGGTTCGGTGCCTGGTTTCATGGAAGCCAGCGGTTATTATTACGAAAACAATCTCTACTAAACCAGAATAAGGAAAATTCGTCTTGCAGGAAATCACCTGTTTCAAAGCCTACGACGTACGTGGGCGCATTCCCGATCAGCTAAACGAAGAAATTGCCTACCGTATCGGGCAGGGCTACGCCGCATTTATCAAACCAAAGGAAGTGGTGGTGGGCTACGACATTCGCCTGAGTTCACAATCCCTGTGTGCGGCATTGATTCGAGGACTCAATGATTCCGGTGTGGATGTGCAGAACATTGGCCAGTGTGGCACTGAGGAAATTTATTTTGCCACGAGCTTTCTGAACGTGGACGGTGGCATCGTGGTTACGGCGAGTCACAATCCCAAGGATTACAACGGCATCAAGTTTGTACGTGAAAATTCAAAACCCATCAGTGCCGATACGGGCCTTGAAGATATTCGCAGGCTTGCCGAAAAAAATGAATTCGATATGGCTGAGAAAAAGGGCGCGCACACATCAGTAGATGTAAAGAAGGAATACATACAGCATCTGTTGTCCTACGTGGATATAGCCAAGTTGAAGCCGCTGAAAGTATTGAGCAATCCGGGCAACGGCGGTGCTGGTCCCGTAGTTGAATTACTGGAAGAGTACCTGCCTTTTGAATTTATTCACATGTTTCATGAGCCGGACGGAAACTTTCCAAACGGTATTCCCAATCCGCTTCTGCCTGAAAACCGCCAGCCGACCATAGACAAGTTACTGGCGTCAGGTGCTGACGTTGCAATTGCCTGGGACGGTGACTTCGACCGCTGTTTTTTCTTTGATGAAAAAGGCGGTTTTATCGAGGGCTATTATATTGTCGGTTTGCTTGCCGAAGCTTTTCTGAAAAAAAATCCCGGCAGCAAGATCATTCACGACCCGCGCCTGGTTTGGAATACTGAAGCCGTGGTCCAAGAAAATGGTGGGGAATCAGTACAAAGCAAATCCGGCCACGCCTTTATCAAAGAAAAGATGCGTGAAGTGGATGCCATCTACGGTGGTGAGATGAGTGCGCACCATTATTTCCGTGATTTTTATTACTGCGACAGTGGTATGGTGCCCTGGCTGCTGGTACTGGAAATCATGTGTGAAACCGGCAAGCCCCTGTCGCAGCTAGTGGAGGAGTGCATCGAGAAATTCCCGGCCAGTGGCGAAATCAACCGGGAAGTGGCAGATGCAAAAGCTGTTATCGATAAAGTCTTACAGCATTATAAAGCCGATGCTGTGGATATTGATTACACCGATGGTGTGAGCGTGAGCTTCGATGACTGGCGTTTCAACCTGCGTATGTCCAATACGGAGCCTGTCATTCGTCTTAACGTGGAGTCCAGGGGGGATATCTCTTTAATGCAAAAGAACACGGAAGAATTACTGGCGCTTATGGAATGATAGGAGCAAGGTCGCTCGCGGTTATGCCAGGATGCTCAAGGAACAAGAGGTTTGACTCACACGGGTTTAAAGGTCAATATTTTTACAATAATCTGGTAATTTAAGTTTGACAGAATAACGAGCAAAATTATTCTGTCCTTGCTCCTTGCTCCTTGCTCCTTGCTCCTTGCTCCTTGCTCCTTGCTCCTTGCTCCTTGCTCCTTGCTCCTTGCTCCTTGCTCCTTGCTCCTTGCTCCTTGCTCCTTGCTCCTTGCTCCT
>Ga0181559_10000145_pt1 | contig 57373 bp, 35 predicted proteins | sample 011ome_21_FD_133752 | JGI IMG/M metagenome (GOLD analysis project Ga0181559, IMG submission 133752) | Coastal salt marsh microbial communities from the Groves Creek Marsh, Skidaway Island, Georgia - 011508AT metaG (megahit assembly) | ecosystem: Environmental > Aquatic > Marine > Intertidal... | reverse complement strand
TGGACGTCGATGGAAAAGTTTTGGCAAAAGACGCTCTTGTCTCTTTTGCGAGTGGAACCGGAGGAACATTTTTTCTTACTCACGGAACCGCCGTTAAATCCAGCGGAAAATCGAGAGCGGGTGGGAGAGATTATGTTTGAGACGTTTAATGTGCCCGGGGTGCACATAGGCGTGCAAGCGGTGTTAGCTTTGAATGCGAGCGTGGCGTTGAACGGCGGCACCGCTTCGGCGAAGAATAGGAATACCACTCCGTCGAGCGCAAACGACGAGGCTAATAATAACAGTAGCGGCGGCGGTAATAGTAATAGTAAAAACGTAGGAGACGGATTAACAGGAACGGTTATTGATATTGGCGACGGGGTTACGCACGTCATACCGGTTTGCGATGGGTACGTCGTGAGCAGTGCGATCAAATCGGTTCCATTAGCCGGGAGAGATTTGACGAGATTCGTGCAGACGTTGATGCGCGAGAGAGGCGAAAACGTTCCGGCGGAAGAGTTTAGCAGGGTAGCTCAGAAAGTGAAAGAAAAGTATTGCTACGTGAGTAAAGACATCGCTAAAGAGTTTGAGCTGCACGAGAGGAACCCGAAGGAGTACGTGATACGAATGGAAGGCGTGCGAGCAAAAACAAACTTGCCGTGGCAAGCGGACGTGGGATACGAGAGATTTTTAGCTCCGGAAGTCTTTTTCCGACCAGATATGATTGCCGAGAAAGAGAACGGGTTTGGGCAGTTTTCGTTGCCAGAACTAGTCGATAACGCCATTCAAGAGTGTCCGATTGATAGCCGACGGAGATTATACGGTAACATCGTTCTTAGCGGTGGATCGACTATGTTCAAAGGATTTGGGAAACGAGTGAAAAGAGACGTGAAACGAGTCGTCGATAAACGGATTTCCGAAAGTGAAGCTAAGAGCGGGAATCGTTTGAAAGCGAAATCGGTGGACGTGGAGGTGTTTACGCACGACATGCAACGATACGCGGTGTGGTTTGGCGGCTCCGTAGTGGCTTCTATGCCGGATTTTTACAAGAGCTGTCACACGAGAGAGGAATATTTCGAGTACGGTTCACAAGTCATGCGATCAAACGTTTTAGAAAAGGAAGAGCTTTTCTTCTGAATGTATAATATACAATTAGTTTATACCAGTATGCAAATTTGTATTTCTATTGTTCTTCTCCACGTGCCATTACGCGAATGGATTCTTCTTCGTCGGGTTCGTAAACACGCTCTTCGCGCGTTCGCGTTCTTTCATTTCGCGTCGTTCCCTTTCCTCTCTCATTTTTTGTATTCTCAACGCGCGAGTTTGTTCGTCCTCTTTAGTATCATCATCGGAGGACGAGTGAGAACGCCGCCTTTTCTTTTTCCTTTTCTTTTCTTTCTTCTCTCTTCTCTTCCTTTCCGAGGGTGGCACGTACCCATCCGTGAGCATGACTTTTGTCAGCGTCGGACGATTTTCAAACGGTCGTTGTTCCTTTTCTGCCAATCGCAAACGCTCGGTTTCTTCTCGTTGCATGCGGATTCTTTTCGGCAACGGGTGGTACTGTCTACTACCATCGTCGGCATCATCTTCTCCGTCGTCGCAAAACGAAGCGTACGATTTCGCGTACCATGGTTGCCTCAAGTGAGATCCGCTCCCGCCTAATCGATTCGCCTCATCCTCCTCGCTCTTCTTCGCTTTCTGTTTCCTCTCCAAAGACGCCAGCGCTTTTTCGTGTTCCTCAAAAAAGTTCACGTGTTTATTCACGCTCTCTTTCTCCTTTTCTTCCTCCTCGTCCTTGTGTCCTCGCAACGCACGCAACTGCTTCGCTTTCTCCTCCTCCTCTTTTCGCGCCGCCTCTTCTCTTTCCTCTCTTTCCAGTTGCTCTTCGTCTCTTCGAACACGTTCGCGTTGTTTCCGACCGTACACGTTCCAGGACTTTTGCGGAAGAATGTTTAAGCCTCCGTGTCCACCCATTGCAATTGTTACTATCTATGGACACTGATGATGGTGATGATGATGATTACGATGTGTACTCGCTCTCGTTTGACCTCTCTCCCTAAGCTTCCGAACAGAAACGTATCTCAACGACTTCAATTGACAACTTCTTTCTCTCTCTCTCTCTCTCTGAAACAAAACGCGCTTCTCGAGAACGTATCCAAGCGCTCACTAAATTAACTCAACCAATCTTTCGCGTTCTGTTCCGCTCTTTTGTTCCCAATCTCCGCGTTTTCTCGCTCTCGTTTCGCTTTCAACTCCGATTTCTTCAGCGCTTTACCGAGACTCGAACTGGCAAACTTCTTTTCTCTCGCTTCCGCCGCGGCTGCCGCGTTCGCGCGCGCTTGCTGCAATTCTCTGCGTTCGTTCTCTTCTCGAAGCGCGATCGTTTCTGGATCTTCGCTCGGGAAACAGGAAGAGAAGCAGTTGCCCATAGGAGTGAATGGAGCGCGTTCGTGTGTTTTTTTGTAAATGAGGAATCTGAGTGCGAGTGCGTAAGTGCGAAGTGCACTTTGAGCACTTCTTGTCTTCTTCATCGATTGAAATAAACGCAACGATGTACTTTAGAATACAACAACTCTTTCAACAATTCTTTCGCTATAGCTCTCTAATAATAGGTGTAATTTTCACTTTCTCTCCTACTGCATGTAATCTATGTGTTCTTTCTTTCTACAGCTCGGCGTCTCGCGCTCTCGTAGTAGTGCCTTCTTGCCTCGGCGCAATTCGGCAGCCTTTCCATCCGCATCTTGTTCTCGTCCGGGTATTGCTTGTAAAACATCTCCATTTGCTTCACATACTTCACAGTCATTTCGTTGTGAAGAGCTGTGTCGATCGTGTTCATCTCTTTTATCATTTTGTGCAGTCGCTCGTCGCCTTTGATGTAGTCTTTGTGCCTTCTGTTTTTCACGTTTGCGTGTTTGCACCACAGCTGCGCTTTGGTTCGGTAGAAAAGGCGCTCTCCGACCTCTGGGAAAAGCGAGGCGAAGATGCGCCAAGTGTACGATTCGAACGCTTTTTCCAGAGGAATTACTGCTTCAAATTTGGAGAGGATTGCGCGCGCTCGATCAAGATGTTCTTCGGTGATTTTCTTGGGCGGTAACGTGAAAACATCTGGACCTAACAACGTTCGCGTAACGAAGTTGTTGATGCCAGGAGTACCTGGCATGATGTGGCCGAGACCTTCTCGCATGTTCAATAAACTCGGTCCGAACCAAGCGCGCTCACCGTTGTCCTCACCAGCGTAGGATTTTTCAACAAATCTTTTCGTCGCGTTAGCGCCGTCGAATCCGTGGCGAATCGACAACTCGGATTCATATCTTTTGATCGGGTCCTTGAAAAACATCACGTATCGAAACTGCGGACATATTGTAAAATCGTTCGCCTCCTCGCCGGTTTCAGCCAACACCATCTCGCGGAACAAAATTCTAAACTTCCACTTTTCTGCGTATTTTGCCATCGCTTCACAATCGCGTTCATCGACCATCATGTTTCGCACGTGTTCCTCGTTCTGATTGCACGAAGCTAACGTCATCATTTCTGATCTTGTCCACTCGCCAGGTCCTTTGTAGTATCTCGACCACAACCAAGGCATGTTGCACATCAAGTTACAATTCCCTTCCAGAGTAACCCGAACTCCGCCTCCAGAGACCGAGTTGCACGCCGCCGTGCCTCCGGAATTCGAAATGTGCACGAACATCACCGGTTTCTCGCTATTTGTGTTACTGTTCACGCCTAAATTTCCTTGATACATGTCCCCGAACATCGAGTGAAGCATTTTGCTCTCTCTCGCCCATCCTCTCTTCGCCATTGAATATCTTCGCTCCCACTCACTGAATCTTTCTCTCGTCGTCTTTGGTCGTGCCTTTCGTGCCACCGCGTGTCTTCTCCTCGCCAACGCTTCCTCTCGAGCCTTTTGTGTAAGCAATTGCGGCGCTTCAGGGATATTTCCTTGGCGTCTTCTGAGTTGGCGCCTCTCTTGCCACTTTCTGTTGGCTTCCATTCTATTCTGATCCCGCGCTTTGCGTTGCATCTCGAGTTCCTTGAAGTCTGGATTATTCTTTCGTTTTCGTCGCAACATCATTTGTCGCGAACGAGATGCGTCATCGTCAGCATTTTTATCGCTCAACGACGACGACGACGACGACGACGTCCCTTTCAAATAATTCTCGTACCTGTCTAGTCTTTCTTTCGATTTTCCATCCATCGCGCCCGCTATTTCCATTCGTTTGCGGTTTCCATCGTTCGATTCGTGCGAAGCAAAACTCCTCGCTTCGACGGGTACGACCAACCGCCCTCCTTTTAAACCGAGAGATGAAGGGAGAAGAAGGAAAGTCAACGACAGCGCGGCGCAGTAATAAAAAATCATAATCGTCGAGCGAAAAGGAATCATCATCGTTCGTCGTCGGTCTCGTTCTCTCGCGCCTCCGACGAGCTCGATCGTCAGCGACAGAGACACACACACACACGCGCAGAGAGACAGAGAGAAGCAGCGATCCGGATCTCTCTCTCTCTCTCTCTCTCTTAATCAAAGCCAATCATCACATCCGCGCCCCGCGCGCGAGAGAGAAAGTGGTCGAAGATTCATTACGCGGTTCTTTTTTTTTGTGTGGAGAAATGAGTCCACTCTTGCGCGACCTTCCTGCTTAGTGAGTAGCAGCATTTGCAGTAGCGATGATTTGTGCACCCCCAACGCTCTCTCTTTTCCTTTTTTGCCTTTTTTTCGCTCTCGTCGTCGTCGTCGTCCACCGAAAAAGGACACACGCTGTGAGAGCTTTTTCCCTTTCAAAAGTTTGGAAAAAAAACTTTTCTCGCACAACGAACGAACGAGAAAAAAAGTTCACACGAGCGTCGTCGTAAAAAAAAAAGCGCATAACACAACGCAGACACACGTAGCCGATTAGCTAGCACATATAGTAGACAGAGAAACAGAGAGATGCTGCGCCGAAGGATAGTCTCGTCGTCCTCGACGAAGAAGCGGTACGCGGTGATCGAGGTGTCTTCTTCTTCCTCTTCTTCTTCTTCTCGACCAAAAGGAGGAGGAGGAGGAGCGAAGAACCCTTCCGGCGGGAAGGATGGGGAGGAGGAAGTCTCTGTCGTCGTCGTCGTTCGACGCGCGATCGAGATCAGAGAAGAAAAAGATCCGAACGGGAAGCACGTCGACGCGTGCGAGAGGGTTAAGAACGTTCTTTTCGACGCGAGAGCGACGACGGCGATCGGGGAGATGCTTTTCGGAGGAGCGTCTTCTTCGTCTTCGTCGCCGGCATCCATGTCGACATCAGCCCTCGGGGAAAAAAGCAGCGCGTCGCTGAAAAAGTCCTCCTCCTCGTTTCTCCGCGCGTGCCGAGAGGAAAAGCGACGGATGGAGAGAGAGTCTTCCGGTAAAGCGGGTTCGTCGTCCGAGGAGAAGAACGCGAACGGTGGCGGTGGCGGAGAAGAAGAAAACGACGACGGTCGAGGGTTCGCGTTCTTGTTGAGGAGGAAAAATTTCGCCACCGGGAACGAGTATTGGACGATTGTGGCCAAAGCCTACCGAGACTTATCGAAGCGAGAAGAGACGAAGGAAAAGAGCGTTAACAACAAGAAGAAAACAACAAAAGAAGACATCGACACCAAAATCAGCGAGGACACTAGCAAGAAACCGACCACATTTAGCAGCGGCGCAGATAGCACGACGACGCCGATCAAAACTCGATCTTTTCGGATAGACGACCCTTCCGAAGACCCGTCCGGCGCGGAGGCGAAGGAAAGGGCGATACAATTTTCGTTATCGAGAGCGTTCAACGAGTGGTTACACGATCAACCCATCGCGAAAAATCCAAGACGAGCCGGTCTTGGGGGATCGAGGAAGAGAGCTATGAAACATCCGTGCGCGTATACCGGGGAAATGGGCGAGGACTTTATCGATTGCGCGTGCGGGGATAACGAGGAGTACGGATTTATGTTAGCGTGCGAGACGTGTGGCGCATGGGAACACGGTGAATGTTGCGGGGTGAAATCTGAAGAGGCGATTCCAGAAGGGTACGCGTGTTCAACGTGCGTAAAAGAAAGGACGGCGAAGAGTTTTCCCAAACAGTTAGTGGTGGTTTTAGAGGAGGGAGACGAGCTGGAGGAGGATGTGAAAAAAAAGAACAAGAAAGACGCGTTCAACGACAATTCGGAGGTGTCGGAGGAAGAAAACGAAGCGCTCGTGCAGGAGATGATAAAAAACGGTGAAATTATTGAGGACGACGATTGGGGATTACAGTCGTCCGTCGCAAAATCGCTCGGCATTGACTCCAAGAGAGAGTTCGTCCTCCCTCCGAACTCACAAAGTAGCAACTTGTTCAGCGCCAAGAGAAGGTGCGTGTGCTGCGTGTGCGGGTGCGAGCACACGGACGAAATCGAATCGATGGTGAAAGCGTGTAATTGCGTCGGTGGAGGCGCAATTGCGCACAGAGACTGCTTGGAAGAGTGGGAGAGCGAAGATAAAGGGAATGTGAAATCGAAAAACGGCGACAAGAAAGACAGCGCTACCGAGAACAAAGGCGGCGAGAGTAAAAAGACGAAAATGGTTGATGGAATAATCGTGGACGTGATCGATGACACTTCACTTCCAGTCACTCCTTCCGGCACGCGATCGTGGAAAGTCTTGGACGATTTTCCGGCAAAAAAATGCAGAGCGTGCTGCGGTTTCGGCGGTCTCGCCTGCGGCGGCATCAAAGATGCGAAAGAAGGTGAAGCAATTATCCAAAACCAAAAAAGAGTGCTCGCAGAAGCGACGGCGATGTACGAGGCGAACGCGAAAACCATGCGAGGAAACCGTCCGGGCGCTGCTAAAGTGAAAGAAGAAGACGCATCGGGAGGAAATGCGGAGAATGAGCCTACGAAGGAAAAGAAGAGATCCGGCGGAAAAGGAGGAGGGAGCCCGAGCAAGAAGGAAAAGAAAACGTCCGACCGACCTCCGAAATTGTTGACGAACAAGCAAGACAAGAAGCCACCCACCGCTAAGGGTACCACTTTAATCGCACCATCCTCTGTAAATGGTGTCAGCGTGAAGAAAGAAAAGAAGAAAGTCTTACATCAGAATTCCTCAGGCACGAATAAGACCACTTCGTCAGTATCGACTCATATTCCGTTGAAGAAACGGAGATTAATGATGTTCGAAGAGGACTCCCGCAATGGCATGTACAAACAACACTGAAAACACATTGACTTTAAAGCAATAATCGACGCCGACGAGATACATAACACATTGTGTACACATATAGACCACATTGCTTCTACCATAAATACAATATACGATATCATATTACTACCACTACAAGCTAAATCCATTTCTACACCTATCTACTGTATCAAAACAGAGTCAAAATCTGCTCGCGTTTGACGCCAACCGACGCTAGTTTGCCCTCTAAATACTCTCTGTGCGTTTCGTTAGTGGTTGCCTCTTGCCATTCGAAATACGGAATAGATAACACTCTCCACCCGCGTCGTTCTAATCCTCTGTTCCGTAAAATGGTTTTGTGCGTCAACGACTTTTCCATGTTCTTCTCAAAGTGCGACGGGCCGTCGCACTCGACGGCAATTTTATAGTCGAGTAAAGCAATGTCGATGGACATGGCGCCGTCCTCGGTAAGATGCTCGTCGGCGACGTTTTTAATGAATCCCGCTCGAATCCGAGTCGAAACATTTTTTTGAAAGATTGATTGAGTGCTGAGTAACGTTTGATTGTCGTAACTCTTTTTCGCGATCGTATCTAACCATGTCGGCGTATCGTGTCGTTGCTGAGCGACTTCTATCACGCCAGTCACTTTTTTCTTCGTGGGTTTCCTCTTTTTAATCGAATTCGTCACATCTCCTAACGCTTTCGTTTCGTAGTCGATGTCATCACTTCCTACACCATCTTGTCGATCTATCCAATAATCCCGGTGCATCACGCTCGCGTGATAGAGCATGTTCAAACCTTCGGGTGCGAACTCTTCGGGGTGCATCGAACTCACTCTCGCCCACAAGTCTCCATACACCTCAGCCTCGAACGCATCAACCGCAGCTAACGCCCATATTGAGTTACACAAATCCTGCGAATTACATCGTCTCGCGTGTCTCTTTCCGCCCAATGCTTTCAACATCTCTTCGTCCATTTTATACCCAAACGTAGCCAATCCTAACAACGAATTTGACACTGCCTGACTGGCGCACTCTTCCAGCCTCTTTGCCAGCGTTTCGCTCACGACGCCCAGAAACGCCTCTCCCGGATGATGTTGCAACATCGCCGAAGCCCACGCGATATTTGAAATCTCTTGCGTTTTAAACCTCGTGTGGTACTCCGTCGTTAGCTTCAAATATGCCTCCATGATCTCCTGCCCCGGGTGAGACCTGAGAGCACCGCACGACCACATGGCGTTCCCGATTGCTTGCGTACTAAATCCGCCAAAAGGTACGTCTTTGGCCTCAAACATCCCCCCGGCTTTTTTCACGTCTTCCAACACTTGCGGCAACATTCTCAGCGCTTGTTTCATCATCAACTCCGCGGTAGTTTTGCATCTCAACAGATTCCACTCTTTCAAACGAGCGAACGACCACAACGAATTTGACAATGCCTGAGGATACAACTTATCCACGTTACCCTCGATAATATCCGCAAACTTATCCAATATCCCCAACCTCGGAGTATACAACAACGTGGCGCACGCCCACAAAATGTTCCCAACATTTTGCGCGTCGAACGCATCTTCCGCTCTCATCAGATTACTCACCGTCGATTGCCGCCTCTCGTGCCGTCTCTCCGCGACTACTCTCGCACCGTCGCTCGTCTCGCTCCCGCGAAACAATCCTTGCATGCACCTCACCGTCGCCTCTTCCAGCAGCAGCACTCGCGCGTCCCTCTTAAACTCCTTCAGCGAGTTCCGCTCCTCTCTGCTTAATTTCTTCGCCAGACGATGCCACGCGGTAGACACGTTCACTCCGTTGTATCTCGTCGAGTTTTCTTCCACGTGCGCTAAAATATCCGAGTACGACGCGCACGACGTGATCTCTCGGTTCATTTGCACGTGCTGGAAAAACGTCTTGTTGTTGCTGGTGTCGATGCCATCTCTTCTCCTGCTCCTCGCCAGAGGAAGAGGAGAAGAAGAAGAAGAAGAAGAAGAAGAAGACGCGCGCCGCGTCGCCGCGTCTTCGTCGTCTCCTTTCGCCGCCGGCGTCCAAAACGTCGTCGAGAGACATCTCGAACGACGACACAAAGAACCTTCGCGCGCGACAGAGGAAGGAGAAGAAGACGACGAGAGAGCACCACCACCGGCTGCCGATGATGATGATGTCGCGAAAACGTCCCCTAAAAAGCGGTGGTTTCTCAGAGCAGCGGCGACGGCAAACGACGACGAGAACGACGACGTTTTCGCCAGCCGTCGGCCGAGAATCGCGGGGAAGAGAAACATCAATAATCACGACGTAATCGCGGCGCGTTTTCCTTTTTAGAAAGAGTTCATATTCGCGCGTTTTTGCTCCCCAAAAATGGCGGATTTGCACTTCACACAACTTTTCCCCAAAAGTTAAAACTCCAAATTCTTCAAAAGAAACACGCGCGCGCGAGCACACGAAACACACAGAAAAATGCCTCGAACGAAAGCGTCGGCGAAGCGAGAAGTTTTAGAGGCTGGAACCGGCGGCCACGACGACGACGACGAAGGGAAGGTGAAGACCGCCGTTGTTGCGAAAGAAGAGGAGGAGGAAAAAGAAGAGAAGACGATGGAGACGCCGACGAGGAAGAAGAAGAAATTGGTGAAGAAATCGAAGAAGAGCGACGACGGAGAAGAGAACGAAAACGCGAAGAAGAGAAAGATTGGAGAGGAAGAGGACGGGGCCACCGCCGGTGGAGAAGGTGGGGACGGCGACGAGGCCGCTGGTACGACGAAACACTCCACGAAGCGCGCGAGAGCGAACAGAGAGAAAGCGGAGAAGAACGCGATGGAGATGACGAAGAAAATTAAGGAAAAGCAAGAGAAGGAGAAGAAGAAAAAGACGAAAGAGGAGGACGAGAAGGATGGAAACGAAGAGAAAGAGGAAGAGAAGGAAGAGAAGGAAGAACCAGAACCGCCGGCGAAGAAGAAAAAGTCGAGCAATAAAGTCACGGTGGGCAAGAAACAACCCGCAGCGGCGAAAGGCGGCCGGCCGAAGCGGGGAAGCGCGAAACTAGAACCGGCGCTCATCGAGGAAGCTCCGGTGGTGAAAGTGCCGTCCTCGGTGGCACAACTGATGGAGTTGAAACAAATCATGGAGAGGGAGATGCTCGAACACGAAGAGGCGAGCGCGTCAATGCGAGCAGCGGAGATGGAGAGGACCGCGGCGTTGAAAGCATTGGACGAGGCGAATAAGAAGGCTGAGTTTTCAGGGTCGCATTTAAATCGTGTCGCGAGGAGGATGAAACAGACGGCAAGGAAGGTGGCTGCACAAACCGTGAACGCGCAGATGTTGGAGCAGACGATGATCACAAGAACCGTAAAGAGTTGGGCCAAGAGTAAAGACGAAGGTATGAAAGAGGCTAGCGATATATGCATGTCAATTATGAACGAGTGGATTGAGTTGGTGAGAAATACGGCGCATCTAATGCAACAACAAGAACAAAAACAAGAGGATACGACGGAAGCTCCAATGGATGTCGACGCGGAAAAGAAAGTCGCAGAAACAAAAGAAGAAGTGAACACCCTCGATGTTAAGAAAGAATCCAAAGCGGGAGAGGAGGACGAGAAAACCAAGGTTACGAGAGACGACGAAGAGAAGAACAAAGTAGAAAAAGAAGAGCAAAAACCACTAGGAGGAATACCGCCGCCAAAGACATTACCCGGAGGTATTAAAGTCGAACCCAACCTCCCGGGGCCACTCGCGGATATTTACAAAAAAGCCGCCCCTGGCGCGTCGAAAATTCTCGAGGAAGCGAAGAAGAAAGCCGCGGCGATGCAATCCATCGTGCCGAAAGAGCCCGAGCACTCCTCTGTCCGCATGAAAGTCATATCCTACCTCCAAAAAACTTTCAATCTGTCGAAAGATGCCGCTTTAACCTGCGAAGCTGCTGTATTCAACGCTAAAGCAAACGTTGGCCTCGATTACAAAGCGACGTTGAAAAAGCTCAGCGAAGACGGCGTGCAGACGTTGAAATCGGGATCGGCGAACTTAGACGTCGGCAAAGTTCCTCCGGGTTTAACGTTGTTCATGCAACAAACGAAATCGTTGCAGGTGAAGAAGAAGAATAGAAAGAGAAAGAGTCTCAAGTAATAATTGTAGAAAAGTGTTCACGTTTTTTAAATGTTTTGTCTCTACGTACATTATAGTTTCACACTTGAACTGCTAAACATTGTAAACTACATCATCTCTCTAAACTACACCATGCTAAAACCCAGTTTCCGCATCGGACGTTCCAACGTTTTATCCACCAACTTTGTTCCTCTCAGTTGTCTCCGCTGCTTCGGCGTCTTGCTAAAACCCATGTGCCTTTTCCCTTTTTGTTTCCTTCGAAACAACCCCGACGCGGTGACGGAAAACCGACCCTTCCACGAGCTGTACCCTTTTATTTTCGTGGACGTTTTGGACATTTTGACCTTCTGGGAGGTGGCGTACGAACGCGCAGTCATCGTCGTCGTCGTTGTTGTTGTTAATGTTGTTGGTCCGATGGAAGATCGAGCGACCGTCGTCGATGGCGGTTTTGAAGCGAAGGAGAAGAAGGACGACGCGAAACGCGTCGCGATGCTATTCAGCGCGTTTCCCCTAGCAGTGGCAGGACCACCACCCTCGCCGCTGAATAACGTTCTAGTAAAAGTCGCCGCCGACAACGAAGCGTACGACGTGCCCGCGGATGTCGTCGCGCCGTACGAGGAGGAGGTGCGCAAAGCGCGATCGAGCGTTCTTCTCAACATGCTTTTCTTTTCGGCGTGCGTGGGGAAGAAGTGTAGTTTTTTCTCTCTTTCTCTTTCTCTCTCTCAACTCTCAAAACAAGAATAGGAGTTTCAAAGGTGCGATATACTGTGCACGCGCGATACGAATGAAATACGTCACTAAACTAAAAGTTCTCGTTGCTACTGCTACTTTCACTAGTACTGCCACCACCGTTGGAGGCACCTCTGACGATCTTGGAAAACGAACTGTCCCAGTTCAATTCGTCTTTTTCTTCCTCTCTCGCTTCGACTGCGGCGGCTAACTCTTCCGCTTCTTCTTTGTTGTCGTTCGCTTTGGATTTACCGGCGCGTTCGAAGAACTCTGTATCGAGGAGAGGTTTGATTTTCCACTCCTTTTTGCGCTCTTCGTAGGTCAGGTCAGATGAGGCTTTCGCGGCGGTGGTGTTTCCGGCGTGCGTAGACGCGCCTTCCTTACCGGCTTCTCCGCCGCCGCCTTGACTGACGTCACCGCCCGAAGCAAATTTGTCCTTCTGGTTCGAAATATCGAATAAAGAGTTGATGGAAGGTTTGTCCGAAGTTTCCTCGACAGCTTTTGGGCGAAGTTGTCTCGCAATCTCCGCCGCTCGATCGACGACTTCCGGTTTCACTTTACTCGTTTTCTTCCTGATGTCTTCGACTTCTGTGACGACCATTTTCTCCGCCGCCGTTTTCGTCGCATCTAAGAGCTTTGCGACAGTTTCGTCGCTGATTCCATCACCAGACGCGTCAGAACTGTCTTTATCCTTCTTCTCCTTTCCTGAACCTGATCCTTTTTCTTCGTCCTGGTCCTCTTTCTTTCTCTCCGCCAACTCGCGAGCTTCGTTTTCAACTTGCGCCAAAGCTTCCATCAAATCTTTACCTTCCTCGTCATTCCGTCCAGAGTTTTCAATCGCTTTCATCACCGCCTTCAGAACGTTCTCCGATTGCGTCTCTTTCGCTTCTCTTAAATCTGATAGAGTTTTGCTGATAACTTCAGCGGTCATTTGCGTAGTGTTCAAAACGTTCTGAACCTCGTGAAGTCGACTCTGAGCACGCGCAGACGCCGAGGAAACCCCTGCGTGGGAGACATCCATGGCGCTGATAACTTCCGTGGCGACATCGTGTAATACCGATAGCGCGGATTGCGTTTCAAACACGCGTTTGACGGTTTCGGATTCGTCGGCAACGAGTTTTTCCACCTCCTTCTCTTCTTTTTCCAACTCTTTCATTTCGTTTTCACCATCTTTGCTCTCGCTCTTTTTTGAATCCTTAATGGAATCGAAATCAACCACTGTTCCAGTCGCTTCTGCGATCAACGCGGCGTCTTTGTCGCGCTGTTCTTGTTCCTTGTTCTGTTCTTTTTCTGCTTCGCTCTTTTCGTCGCCGATTTCATCGGAAAGTTCTTCCAGCGTCGCCTCGGCTTCAATCAATGAACCGATTGTAACATTTCCAAACGATTTCGACATTTCCGATACTTCTTCGATGGATTTCTTCAAGACTTCGCCGTGTGCGTCGTCTTCTGAGCCGAAGAAAATACTCTTCAAATCCGAACTACTGCTACTCCCGTCACTTTTTGAGCTCAGCTTTTCTAACGATGCTACGGCGTCTTTAACTATTTGCATGGTTTTTTCTGACTCAGTCTGCGCTATCGACAACTCACTCTCGGCTTTTTCAACTCGTTGAAACTTATCTGCCGCTTCGTATACTTTCTCGTACATTACTGCCGCCTCGGACGCCTTCGTTTCTGCCGCGTGCAACGAAGATACCAAATCAACCAACGTTTGCTCTTCGTGAACTGCTCGGATTGTGTGTTCAGTCGATTTCACCAATAAATACACGCCAAACGCGCAAAATAGTCTCGCTATTTGTCTGCAAGTTGTCAATCCGAGAGCAGTAATCCATCCAAACGAACTAACTCTACTCGAAGCTTTAGCGTAACTACCTACATTGTCACTCGTAGCGGATAAGAAGATCAAACTCGGGGCGGTGAAAATCAGCGTCGAACACGACGTCGCGCCGACTAAACCAAAAACAAACTCTACGTTGGGAATATAAAACGCCATCGCTAGAGACGAACCGAACAAAACGGCGTTCAAACCTATATCCTGTCCTTTGGACATTTCTCTCTGAGATTCTGGCGACCGACACACTCGCAACACGACCGGTGTTAACGTCTCTCTCAGCGTAATAAACACTACTGGAACGCACGTCGCCATCGACACGCAATACAACAACTTCATCGTTCGCATCAAAACACCCCACGACCCTTTCTCCGCGCCAAAGTTTCTCAACACGTCCCCGCTCGCGCTATCTTGAAACGTCATGTATCCCATCAAACCGATGGTAAAATACGCGATCCCGGAAATCAAAATGCTCTTATTTGCCACCGATAACACTCTGTTGTTCGTCGGGTCTCTCAACGTTTGCATTACGGGATACATAATCGGCGACGCCGCAAATCCAAACGACAACACCGGTAACACGATCATAATCTTCTCACTATTCCACGTTTGGACTGCGTTGTTCCCGGCCAATTCGTGTTCGGCGTACAAATCTGGATACACCGAACTCTTAAAAAAATACACCACTGCGACGGACAAGGTAAACATCCACGCGATAAAAATCCCAAACGCTGACGTGCTGCTCAACGCTTTCGCGGATCTAATCATCGTCCCTAGCGGCACAAACCCAAAACACACCACGGCAACCATGGTCTCTCCTCGACTCGGCTCCGCGCCCGCGGGCACAATCGTCCCCGCCACGCCGGAAAAGATATCCGAAACTATATTTACGTACGCCACCGAACACCCCATCAACAACGCAACCACGCATACCCTGACTAATATTTTCCCTCTATTTCCTAACGTTCTAAATGCGACTTCCTCGTAACTCCACGCGTCCGTCACCGCGCTCGCGAACAACAAAAACTGCGTGGTAAACACCGTCGCGCTCGCCGACACGACGATTAAAAGCGTCGTTAAAAACACCCCGGTCAACTTAAAGCAATACGGTAATCCTAACGCGCCGGTGCCTAAAATACCATTGATCAAGTTCACCGTCGCTTGGTTCACCGAATTCGTTCGGTTGTTGCTCCCACTCGGCGTGGACGGCATCGAAGAGGAAGAAGAAGACGCTCGCTGCTGCTCGAAACTTTTCGTGGGAGAACTGCTGCTCATCCCAAACAACTCTTCCTCGTACCCAAACGATGTCGTCGTCGCTCCTTCTCTCGGCGAAAACCCGCCGCTCGCGTTTCCTCGTCTCCTGAACGACGCGTTGTTGTTGTTGTTGTTGTCCTCGGAGGATCGAACGACGTTATTATCGCTCATCTTTCCGGCGGATGAAGCAGATGTTGTTTTTGCAGAAGAAGAAGAAGAAGTAGAAGAAGAACCGCTAATCAAATTCTCCCTGATGTTTCCAAAGAAAAAATCAAACACCCCTCCTCCTCCTCCTCCTCCGTTACCAACGTCTCCTTCTCTCTCGCTATCGGACATAAAAAAACCTCCTCCTGTCTCTTTTCTTTCGCGTCCGTCTCTCTCTGCGCGTGTGATTGCGGTCGAGAGAGAGAGAGAGAGAGAGAAACAGAGAGAGTTGCTCTCTCAACTTTTTTCTGAGAAAAAGTTGCCTTTCCCCTTTTTTGTAAGGGAGGATTTTCTGGATTTTCTAAAACCCTAAACACCAAAACAAAGAAAAAAAGTTGTGCGAGTTCTTCTCAAAAGTTTTTATAAGCGAGATAAATCGCCCCTGATACGCGCGAGAGTTCAAAAACACCCGCGCGCTTTTTCTTTCCGAGACAAAAAGAGGAGGAGGAGAGAAGCTCGCTCGCTCGAGAGTGTGTGTGTGTGTTGTGTGCGTGTGCGATAGATTTTGAAAACACGAGTGCATCGTTTTAAGATGTTTGAGATTTGAGAGAGCAAAAATTTCCGTTAAAAGAAAAGAAGAAGAAAAAATGATGAAAGAGGAGGAGGAAGACGCGATGGAGATTGCCCTGAGAGAGGAGAAGGCGCGACAGGAGAGCTCTTTCAGCGCTTCTTCTTCTTCTTCGACTATTTTTTCGCGTTTGGCAGAAAACGGGAAGAAGAAGAGTGCAAATGCCGGAAGAAACGAAGACGATTTTGACAAAGATGACGACGACGACGAAGAAGAAGAAGACGAACTCGCCGTGGCGTTGCGACCGTTTCAAAACCACGCCTCCGCCGCCTCAGCCTCGGATATCTCGACGAGAGAAGAGGACGGGCACCACCGTAATCGTCCTCGTCAATCCTTCGACGTGGATGTCGTGAGCTCGAAGCGACACGGGCAGATGCAAGAAATACTCGCGAACGACGGGTCGGAAAGAGGGACGTGCGTGGCGATGGGCCCGCTGGGAGCGATTGCGGTTGGATTTGCAGACGGCACGATACGGTTGACGAGAGCGCAACACGCCGGCTGGGACGGGAAGGATGAGAAGAAAGATTCGGCGGCTGCGATGCGGACGATACCGGCAATCCAGAGAGAGGAAGGGGATGGGAAGGTGTCATCGTCTAGGGATGGCAGTAGCTTTTTGAAAGTGACCGCTTTGAGTTTTGCAAACGGCGGCGAGTGGTTGGTTTCCGGGCACGACGACGCGTCCATCGCGTTGTGGGACGTAAAGAGATGTACGCAGTTGAAACGGGTCAAAGCACCGTCAACGACTACGCCTGCGTCCGATGCGTCTATGGTCGTTGCAATCGTAGCTATAAATCAAATTCCGAATTCAGGTTCCCAGTGCGAAGTAATTGTCGCGTTGAAGTCTGGACAGGTTTTGCGACACGAGTTTTCTTGGTTTGGTCCACTTTTACGCAATAAAACGACTTCGCTAGGAGAGAAAACGTTTGTCATTGGAGGCGACGCGCTTCCGTCGAGAAGCTACGCGGTGAAACCTCCCGTTCCTGGTACCGTTCCGTGGTTTTGGGGCGACGAAAAGTTGAAAGAACAATTAGATAAAGAGGCGGATATGAATAACTCGGCGCTATTAGATTCTACCATTGCGATGGATGCAGGAATTGGGAGCGGCACTACTGAAAGCATGACAGGCGTTTCGAACTTGCTTTCCGAGTTCAGCGGTAAAACCAACACGAGCGCGGCAAACGCAGCCGGGTTGGTGTGTTTGACCACCGCGAGCGCATGTTTGGTTATGCGGCTTTATCCTGACGCCGAGGTCGTGGCAAAGATTCCAAGACCGAAAGACGTGGACGCGTCCAAAGTGCCCTACGCGAGATTTCGACCAAAAGTTGTCTCGTACGAAAAATTAAATAGTAACGCAAGCACAAACAGTAGTAACACTAGAAGCAGTAGCAACGAGGGCGATATGGAAACGAGGGAACTTGCGGTCGTTTGGGGCAATTGCGTCACGATTTGGGAGTTAGGTATTTTATCTCCAGAAAACGTGCTCAAAGTCAATCGCGAGATTCAAAAACAGAAAATGGAAAAAAAGGAAGGTCCGACAGCGGCGACTACTAAATCACCGAAAGGTCAATCGGGTGGAAGATGCGTGCCTAAGCTCCGGAAAGAGTGGCAATTACCGGAAAGTGTCGCGAAAGACTCAGACGGATGCGGGTTAATGTGGTTCGGTGACAATGTACTAGGCGTCATTTGTGGACAACGCGTCGCCACTTTGCTGGCGTTTGATGTAAAATACAGCAACGGTAAGTTGTTAGAGCGCGTCGCGTTGGATGCACATCCGACCGCAATTCCATTAACGATACCATCTCGGGACGCTCCGAAACAACCTTCATCCTCGTCGGGCGTCGTTTGGAGCAGTCACGGTTCGTGCGCGAATCGGGGAGCGGGAGCGGTCATTTTATCCACCACATCTATTCGGGTGTGTAAAATTCTCGGATGGCGGGAACGGGTTAATTCGCATCGTAAACGCAGTGACTGGGGTGGTGCTTTCGCATTGGCAGTTGCTGCCTATAAGCACAGTTTTATCAGAGACGAGAATGCTGACAAAGACACAAAAACCGGAGCGAAGAAATTACTGACACCTTTTGCGCCATATTTGAGTGGGATGCCGTCGGACGCGCGAGCTCGCATCATGAATGAATCACAACTACCCCAGACAGTCATAAAATCCGAAAGAGAAGCTGCGCGGGAGGTGTGTCTGAAACTTTTGCCACAGTTTCTTAAAGATGCCATGATGGTTGTCCAGGCTACCTCGGGCGAAGACGATCAGGCACACGTGCATGCTGAATCGGTCGCTCGCGCTACCTTAGCGGTTTGCTTAGCAGTCGATTCACTCGATAAAATGTACGACCAATCCATTTATGATCCTTTAATGGAAGCAACGCACGGAAAGGAGGCTTTTATAGAACGCATCGTTCCTCATGTTATCAACGACGAGTTACAAAGCTTACCGCCAGAAGTTATGCAGTCTTTAGTCACGCATTTCGCGTCTAAAGGTGAACATGGCATCATCGAAAAATGCGTTTTACGCATGGACGTGACAAGTTTGGACGTAAATCAAGTTGCGAGATTGTGCGAGACTCACGGAATGTTTGCTGCGCACGCAAGCGTTTTCGTGAGAGCTTTCGAAGATTTTTCGAGTCCAGCGTTTGCGATGTTTGAGGTCGCAGTGAAAATGGTGAAAGCTGTCGTGATGAAAAGTGAGGACGAAGACGAAAATAAGAAAGGTGATAGTCCTCATGATCAAAACGAAGATGCTCGCTTTGAGTTATCGAGAAAGTCTGCGCGAAGACTTTTGCTCTTTGCTAGAGAGAGTATCGCTGGACGATTATTTCCGCCGCGATTTTCCGAAGATATGAAAGTTCGCAAGCAAAATGAACTAGATGATCCAGTTCACGTAGCCAGACGAGCCGAAAAAGCGCGATTCGATTTGATGCGCTTTTTACTCTCCCCGGACGTTGATAAAAGCGTTCGCGAAACGGCGGTCGAAGTAGCAAAAGGGAAAGATAACGAGGAGCAAGCATCAAACGCAAACGCTTTCCGACAGTTTTGGAGAGGTGTGGATTCGTTACGAAAGAAACGATTTAAGAACAGCACTGCACAAGCTGTATCTCCGGTGGACGCGCTGTTGACATCGTCGCAAATCAAAGAATCATTCGATACTCCAGACGCGCCCGATCGGTTGCTGTTTTTGTTCTCGGTCGAACCAGCCGCGACGACCGCGTTTCTCAAAGATGCACTCGATTCATGGGACGCATCCGAGCGCGAGCTTTTTGAAGAAAACGCGAACGACATGAACAGAACAACCGATCGGATGGCAGCACAGGTAGTATGTGATGCGGCATTATTCGCGGCGGAGTCTATCGAGGAAGAAACAACGTTTGCAGCTGAGGAAACGCTCAACGTGAGACTTTTAGGAATAAAAAACAGTCTTCTGACGTTTGCGGCGGCATTGGTCGGCACCGGACGCGTCTCAGTCGATCGTGATAGAGAATTCGCGTTGCTCGAAGCGCTTACGGCAGGACCTGCGAAAACGTTGCGCGAGCGTTCAGATGCTGCGTGTCTCATCGTGGCACAAACTGTGGATGATTTGACTCGCCGACACGGTGGCGCAAACAATACCAGCGCTGCGGTCGCGAAATACGCGCAGTCAAAAGTGTTCACGTTGCTCTCAGATGCAAATTTTGCGCAAGGTTTGACTGTGTTACATCTCGCTGAGGGCGATTACGGGGCCGCATTGGAAACATTAGCCGCGAAAGACGTTTTGATCCGTCCAAATTCAGCAGGATACTTTGCGGACGTTCTACTTGGTTGCGCGCCGGCGGGTATTGAAGCAGCCAACGAGAACGACGCCGGTCCAGCAGTCGGTCGCGCTCGAGCACTACCGGCGGGCGAAGCGAGAGAAGCCTTCAAAAGATCGCTCTTGCTCTCAGCACCTAAAATTGCGGAAGTGAATGCTGGAATCGTCGCTCGATTAGGCGTAGCGCATTTTGCAGACCAACAAGAAGCTGTTTTGCATGCGCTTTCATCAAATCCATTGTTTCAGTTTTGGTACTTACGGGAGGTTTTAGCCGGTAAAAGTGCGACGGGAGAAGACGATCTCGCAGAAGCTACTGCGCGCGGCGAAAACGACGACCACCAAACGCTCGCGCGTCTGATTGAAAGATCTGGCGTCAAAGTGACGGAGGAAATGAGTGAGCTGTACGTCAAGTTGATGTGTCAATTCGAGCCGTCGAACGTTTTACCGTTCCTAAAATCGCGTTCGGGTGGATATCGGTTGGATGCGTGTTTAGAACAGTGCCAAACCTACGGCGTGGTGGATGCATCGGCGCACATTTTGGAAAAAATGGGACGCGTTGGCGACGCTTTGAATTTACACGTTCAAACATATGAGCAAAACGTGGAAGCGCTGTCTAATGTACACAACAATAATCCAACGACTTCTTCTGCGCCCAATAAAATGTCAAAAGACGTTTCTCGCGGTTTCGCGATGGAAAGCTCCGAGTCCCTCGACGCGGCTACTCAGTTATGTCTCCGTTGCGACACGTATAAATTCATCGAGAGTGAGGAAATGTGGCACCGCTTGTTGGATTGCGTCATTTCTGCTCGAATTAGGCACGGTTCTTCGGGTCAATTCGTCGACCAGACGCTTCGTGAACACGTGGAGCGCATCCTCCACGATACGCTCGAGCGTGTTGCACCTGAAAAAGTTCTCAGCGATGTCTTGAAAACGCGTGGCAACGAAAGTTTGCGCGAATTGCGTCGCGTCCTGACTGGTATTCTCGAAACCGTTGAACGCGAGAAGGAAGGTGTGCGAAAAGAAGAAAAAGGTTCTGAACACAAAGTCCTCAAAGCGATGGCGGAGAAACTATGCGCCTTGAAAAGAGGCAGAAGAGCAAACGACGTGAAGTTAGTCGTCACGCAGCGAATAAAGCAATCGACCCCGTCGCCTTTATCTTCGTCTTCTTCTCGGCAAAAACAGTCGAGGAGAAACTCGCTGACTACAAATACAGCGACGACGACGACGACGACGACGACGACGAGACAGCAACTCGAGCCGAAGATGCCAAGTAGCCTAAACTCTGCGAGAAGAAAAAGTCGAATAAAAGTTTAGCATATACATTGTAGTAGTATTTGTACAAAAAGAAACTATTGCGCCCCGTTGTTGGCGTCCTCCTCTTTGTGTGCGACGCGTCTCAACTCACCCTGTGGGTTTTCGCTATATACAACTTCCACCTCTCCTTCAGCTATGTCGACTCGGCTTTCCGATCGAGTCATCCCGTCAAACTCTGGCACGAGCCACCCATCTTTTACCGCTTTCGTCAAAGGCGGGATAAAATCCTGCTTTCTGCTGACTAAGCCCTTGAGCTCCATCAAATGATTATTTCCGTCGACGAGAGCTCCATCGTATGCGGCTTTCGCCAACGACTGTTCTGTTCTCCCGCACAAAACTAACGCCGACGTTAAATTTACGATATCTACAATCGCTAACAACATCGCGTGCACCTTCAATTCTTCTTTCACTTTACGCATTTCCGGTAACAGCTCAGTCAACCTATTTGTCGCTGCACCCGCATCGGTCGTCTCGATGACGGAATACGCGACTTTAATCTCCTCGTCTCCGGCTTCTCCGGAATGAAACTTGAACTGTTTCATGTCCCCAGAAACTAACTGATAGGCGCTCATCACGCTCAAGCTGTGAGATTTTGCTCGAAACTGTTTCGCGGCCAACTCGTTGATATCTTTTACCCCTATGTATTGAACTAACATGGCAACTATTCTTCGATCCCACTCCGTAGTTGTCGGTGACTTTAAGTTCAAAGTGTCCGATAAAATCGCCGACAATAACATCCCGCCTATTTTTCTCGGCAAATATCTCTTGTACATTAAAAACGAGTGCGCGATAATCGCAGACATGCACCCCCACGGACGTATATCAACGAAAATGGGCTTCTCCGTTACGATCGTGTTCGATTGCAACGCGTGATGGTCAATGATTCCAACAATATTCTTCATTGGAATCGCCGGATTTAATTGCGACTGCTGCTGAAAATCCACCAAACATACTTTCGACTCCTCCTCGATTAAATTCTCAATCTTCTCGGGCAACGAACAGTTCCAATACTCCAACGCGAACTCCGTCTCGCTGTTAATCTCCGACGCTCTCGCCGCCACCCCTCCGTGTAATACCGCAGCGCCGATCGCCCCGGCGATCGAATCCAAATCAGTCACCACGTGCCCGCAAAACAAAGCGCCTTTCAACTCCTCCGGTATGAACGAATCGGAAGTATCGTCGCCTTTCTTCGGCAAACGAAAGAGCAACTCGTGCGCCGCCGACCATTCCGTTTCTACAGCCTCTTCCAACGGCGTCTCGTCTCTCTCCGAGTACGCGTGAAAGCTTCGCTTTTTCGTTAAAACCGTCGGAGGTGCTTCCGAAGACTCCTTTGCGGCATCGTCCTGCTGCTGCTGCGGCGGCGGCGAGAGTAACTTTTCCGCTCCTACGCCCATGTTCTCCCTCTCCTTTTTATCAAAGAAAAAAGAATCTAATCGCCGCCCTTGCTTCGCGAGAAGCGCCGATAAAACGAGCGCGACGAACGCGAGGAAGAAAAAAACGTATCCTCGTCTTTTCTCTTCCGACAAAGAAGAGGACGAAGAAAAAGGTGCTCGAGCGCGCGGAGGAGTCGTCGTTTTCTTCGCCGCCGTCGCAATGATTTTTCTTCTCTGTATTCTCTTTTTTCTTTGGTGTTGTGTCTCCCTTCTCGTTAAAGTCTCCCCAAGACGCGCGACAGATAGAGAGAGAGAGAGAGAGAGAAAAGGAAAGATATACGCAGAGAAAGATTGAAAGCGAACAGGCGCGCGCGCGCGTGAGATGTGCGTTTAGATGCGTTTAGATGCGAGAGAGTGCGGCGCGAATAATCGTAAAGTGTGACAACTTTTCCATTTGATAATTTTTTATTCTAATTCAGAAACGCTTCATAAACTCTCTCTCTGTCTCTCTGTCTCTCTGACTCTCTCTTTCCCGCTTTGAGAATAGAAAAAAAACTCTACGAGCCAGGTGGATTCGAAGAAGATAAAGAACGAGAGAGAGAGAGCGTTTGGAAACAGAGAAGGAAGTACCCCTCTCGGCGAATTTTCGCGCGTTCTCGTCGACGTCGCGCGCTTTTGAACAGTTCTCTCTCTCTCTCTCTCTCTCTCCGTGGTTGTTAAAATATAATTCAGAGAGAGAACTTTTCCCCAACAACAACAACACATCATGTTCGAACCGTGCCTGACGGACATCGAAATTGTCCTCGCTTCGACGGACTGCGTGTTCAAAATCAACGACACCGTCCGCGGGGAAATTTTGATCAAAGTTCACAGAGACGACGCGCCTTTACATCACAACGGGATCACGTTAACCGCGGTCGGTTCGGTTCGTTTGCAACTGAGCGAGAAGGATTCTTCGCTGTTGGACCAGCTGTTCGCGACGGTGGATCCGATCGAGATGATGGACGTCTGCTTGGAACTGAAAGCGCCGGGAAGGCTACCCATTGGGACGCACTCTGTGCCGTTCGCGTTCGCGCTGAGTCCGACCGTGTTTCATCGTTCCACGTACTACGACGGGTATCGAGCGGTGACGGGAGGGAGCGCGTCGCACAAGTTGTGCGAGACGTTTCACGGGCAAAACGTGCTGGTGATGTACGGAATAGAAGTGGAAATAATGCGGCCGTTGCTCAGTGGGGGTTCAATATCGACCGGAATGTGCGAGTTTTTGGTCGAGTCCAGAGCGGATGAGGAAGGGGTGAAGCGAGTGGAGCAGTCGTTACCGAGGAAATTCGCGTTGGAGAGGTTCGACGAGACCGATGATGATTTGAAAAAGAAGAAGAAGAAGGGCGTAACCGGAGTAGGAGTAGGAGGAGTAGCTGGAGGAGAGAATATCGATGAAAATAATAATCCTAAAGAGTTTGAAATACGCGGCGAGCTTTCTAAGACGTCCTATTTCATCGAAGAACCAATAGAAGGATACGTGGAAATCGTCTCGCACCCGAGAAATCGGAAAAACCAACTGAAGCAAATCGAAGTTGAAATCGAACGCGTAGAAACGGTGATTTCCGTCGAAGGAACGCGGTCTACCGAGTCTTCCGCAGTACAATTTACACAAATCGTAGACGATGGGTCTGGTATCAGCGAGAATATTCGCGTGCCAATTCACGTGACGTTCCCGAGACTGTACGTGTGTCCGTCCGTGGCGCAGGCTACGTTTAGCGTCGGGTTCGCGGTGAAAATCATAGCCACGTTCGACGATGAAGACGATGAGGATGAGGAAAGCATTGGTAATACAACATCATCGTTCAAGAAGAAAGGTACAAAGAAGAAGAAAGAGCGAACGAGTTCGATATCGATTCCAATCAGCGTCCATCGAGCGCCGAATGTCGGTCCCGGAGAGAGAACGATACTTTGAGACTAGCGTGAGCGTAGAGATAGTATATTTTAGAGTAGAAAGGTAGACAAACGTCGCGTGCGTGCGCGCGCGGTTACTGAATATGACTAATTCGAATAGTAAATTGAAAACAACAACACGTACGAACCCGCTAATTTAAACACATGCCAATAATAGTTAACGATGATAATAACTTTCTTTTCTTCTTCTTCTTTTCTAATCACTCTCGCTATCGTCGCCAAAATCTTCCTCCTCGTCCTCCTCGGAATCGATAAAATCCTTCTCGTACTCGTCGTCTTTTCTCTTCCCTTCCGTCTTTTGCTTCTTTTTCTTCTTCTTTCTCAACTCCTCGTCCGCCGCGTCCGCCGCCCGTACTTCTTTCCTTCTGTCCTCTTCCTCCTCTTCCTCTTCGTCGTCTTCTCCTCCACCTCCTCCTCCGGGCGCGTTCAACCGTTCGCACGCGTCGATCCAATCCGAATACACGTCGATCGCGGCTGATAAATCATCGATCGTGCACGCGTATTTCTGTCCGCACACCGAGCACTCCACCAACCCTTTGTACTGCTGAAAGTCCAACTTCGCGGAGACCGATTTCTCGTGATTGCAAAACGGACACGTGAAGGTGGTGTCCAATTTCGGTTGGACTTTCTTCGGTGGAGGCGCTTTCGATTTACGTTTGCCCATTTTACTTTATTATATTAAACGTGTGTGTTTTGTCGGTTCGTTCTCGTTCTTGATGTCACCACTACGAGGCGCTCTTCTTTCCCCGCTACTCTGCCGCGCTTCAGCGCTTCTTCTTCTTCTTCTTCTTTGTGCATTAAAAAAAGTGGCACCTAGAGTTTAGGGTGTGAGAGTTTAGGGTTTAGGATCTCTTTTGGTGGATATTTTTGGATATTGTTAGAAAAACATAATCGCCCATCTCTCAATCTACACTTTGAGAGCACGGTCTGTGACAACTTACGCGCACAACCTCACGCAAAGCTTTCGCACCAGAAGAACACGCACACGTTTTTTTCGAGCGCACGCGAAACCATGAGTGGATTTTCAGCCGCGATGACTTCCTCTTCTTCCGCGTTCACCGGCGCGAAGATGACGGCATCATCATCGTCAAAGGTGAGATCGATGAAAAAACAATCGACGACGCGATGCGCGGCGGACAGACCGGAAACGACCAGAGTCCCACCGATTAACCCGGAAGGAATGCCGGTTGTCCCCCCGCAAGATTTAGCCTCTCGACCGAGAAGAAACAGACGATCTCCGACGGTTCGCAAAGCGTTCCAAGAGACCATTTTGACGCCGGATAACTTCATTTATCCGATTTTCGTCCACGACGAAGGCGACGAAAACATTCCGATTGGGTCTATGCCAGGCCAAGACCGATTATCGTTTAAGACTGGTATGATTAAGAAAGTTGCGGAAGCGAGAGCGGCTGGGGTGAACCAAGTCGTCGTTTTTCCGAAAACGCCGGATCATTTGAAGACGGCGTGCGGGAAGGAGGCGTTCAATCCGCAAGGTTTGGCGCAACGATCGATTTCGTTGTTGAAGGATACGTTTCCGGATTTGGAGGTGTATACCGACGTCGCGTTGGATCCGTACAACACCATGGGCCACGATGGTATGGTTCGTTCGGACGGGGTGATCATGAACGATGAGACGGTTTATTATTTGTGCCAACAAGCCGTGTCTCAAGCGAGAGCGGGCGCGGATGTCATCTCGCCGTCGGATATGATGGACGGGAGAGTTGGAGCTATCAGACAAGCTTTGGACGACGAAGGCTTTACGAACGTGAGCATCATGTCGTACACGGCGAAATATAACTCGGCGTATTACGGACCGTTTAGAGAGGCTTTGGATTCGGCGCCGCCTCCGGGCAGCGAAGGATGGAAGATCCCGAAAGATAAAGCGGAATACCAAATGGACCCGGCGAACGTCCGCGAGTGCTTGAGAGAATCCGCGTTAGATGAAGCGGAAGGAGCGGATATCATGATGGTGAAACCAGCTGGCGCGTACTTGGACATCATCAAAATGCTGAAGGACAACACGACGTTGCCGATTTCTGCGTACCAAGTTTCCGGCGAATACTCCATGTTGAAAGCCGCGGCGGCTGCCGGGTACTTGAACGAGAGAGCGGCGGTTTTGGAATCGTTGATGGCGATCAAGCGCGCTGGTGCGGACTTGACCTTGACGTATTACGCCATCGATGCCGCGAGATGGTTGCAAGATTCTTAAATTTTTTTAATATAATAAAAAACTAATACTGTTTGGTAAAACAACAAAGGAAGCTAATTTTCTCTCTCTTCTATATCATTATGCAGATGGTGTGGTGTGGTGCAACATCAACTCTCTCTCTTTTCTCTTTTAAAATCTTCTTTCGATGAAATTAATAGAAAAACCCGAGCACCTTGCCCCCAACCTTGCGGCGTCTCGCTTCCTCGTGGTCCATGATCCCAGACGAAGTCGTCATGACGATGGTACCGAACAAACGAGACGGCAACAAGCGCCCGACCCACTCCTCAATGTCGTGGTGCGACAAATCATATCTCGGGGAGATGACGCCGAACTTGATGAATCTGCCGTTCAACTCGACGACGATCTTACCAGCTCTGTGATCGTCGATGTATTCGAACTCGTTGATGTAGCCTGTTTGTTTTAAAGAAGGGGAGAGAGAAACACGAGCGTGAGTAAAATAAAACTAGAACGAGAACAAGAGAGCTTCGGGTGTGTCTGCTTTTTTCTTCTTCTTCTTCTTCTAGGGCCCACGACACGACGACGACGACGAGAAAATTTCAAGACACGGATCCTTTCCACCGCTCTGCTCTTCTTTCCGCGCGTAAAAATCCAAACGTCCACCCAATCCGCGGACGCGCACTCCTCGCGTTCTCGCCTCTACTTCCCGAACATCCAGAACGAAGAGGAAGAGCGCGAGTGACTTCCCCGACGAAGAGAGATCGAAAAATTCCATTAGGGTCTCTCCTTCACGACGAACGCGCGCTGAGTGTGTTGAAACTAAAAGTAAACGTACCGTGCTTTTGCATGACTTGCAAGAATTTAATAACCACCTTGGAAACCGGGCGGACTAACACCTGACGCTTTCCACGCTTTTCGGCGTTGTACATCGCCTGTTCAGGATTGAGAAAAACACGCGGTGAGTACACGAACACGCTCCAAATGTACCAAAACAGCGCAGAAGAGAGAGAGAGCACTCCCCCGTAGTAGAAAAGGGAGCAAAAAAAAGAAACAGGGAAACAAAAAAATGCTATAAAAAAGATTCGGAAATCGCGCGCGGTGGCGACCACGCGACCGCGCGTTCCGCGTTCTGAAGCTGCGCGTGCGCGCGAAAGCGTACCTTCAACGTATCGTTGAGCACAGAAATTCGGACCATTATCAATTCGTGCGTGATAAGAGTGTGACAAACTATGACGCTTTTCCTGTTTTTTTTTTTACTTCTCTCGCGTTTTGGGTCTTCGGCCTCTAAAATTTTTTCAGAGAAGAAAGGTTGGACCTTTTTTGGGGAACGATTCAAGGGAAAAAAAGGTCTCTCTCTTACATTCTTTCAAGACTTCACAAAAAATGTCTTCGTCGAGAGCGACCAACAAGCTCGCGTCGGAGCGCCGCCGATGGTGGGCGTTGGCCAAACGCGCGCAGGTGGAGGAAGCGCTGCGACGAGCCAGCAGAGGCGGCGGCGCGGCGGCTTTGAAAGGCGCGCCGACGCCACCAAACCCAAACCCGAAAAAGCGAGAGATTCACTTCCCGAACCTCCAATTGCGACTGGTCGCACCGAGCGAGGAAGCGCGGATGCGAGGGCTCGAAGTCGCGACGTTCATAACGACGCCGAACGTGACGAAGACAGAGATTAAGACGTTTTTGACGGACGTGCACGGGATTGAGGTTTTGAAGGTGGACACCGCGAACTACGAGGGGAAGAAGAAGAGGAACTTGGAAAGAGGGACGTTGTTTAGGAAACCAGACTATAAGAAAGTGTACGTGACGTTAGGCGAGAGATGGTTTCCTCCGGAGCGGTTTTGCGTTCCGAGTAAGTGACGAGATGAAACAAAACGCTCTTCCCTAGATAGGTACTGCATGTAGCTCATGCGTATCCGTAAACAAAAATAGCATCATTTGTAATATTACATAGAATGGTAGTACAGCGTCTAACAAATATTGTTTGTTCTACAACTCGCCGCAGTCCTCAATCACGGCTTTCACGCCCGGTTGAGGCTTCGATTTATCCAAATCGTTTATGGCCCACACGATGTCATCTCCCGCGACGACTTCGCCGAAAATCGTGTAGTGCGTGTCCAAGTGAGGCGCCGGAGCAACGACTATAGAAAAATGCCCCGTGTTTGTATTCGGCCCAGAATTTGCGCTTGAGAGGAGTCCGAATCGATCGTGTTTTAGATTATGTAACCCGTAGTCGTCGTCGTCGAATCTCTTCACACCACTCATTTTCACGGGGCCCGTTTGGTCTATAAATTTATCGAGAATCCTATAGAAATGTGAACCTTTATATCCGTCTCCATTTAGGCCTTCGTTTTTGAGAAGCGCTCGAAACGCATTGACATGATTCGGACAGTCTTCAGCGTACAGTATAAACTCTATGCGACCACGAATGTTACCAACAGACACATCAAAGAACGCTCTCACGTTTCCTACTTTCTCCCTTTGTTTCCTTCTCAACTCTTCTTCTTTCTTTTTCTCGTCTTGCGCCGAGAAAAACTCTTCGTTCGTGTACAACGCTCCAGAAGTCCATCGCACGTCCATGCCTTCCGACATCTTCACCCGCATCGCGCCGCTCGGTATTTGTTTCTTCAGCCAACACTCGCCAAATCTTCGTCCCGAACATCCTCTCTCGTCCGCGCAAAATACAAACGCGTTGCACCCCTCGGTTGTCTCGCACGCCCGGCAACACTCGTCCGCCGAGTTCAAGATATTTTTCTCTCCCCACTTTACAACGGCGCCGGCGTATTCGGTGTGCACATCGTACGGCTGGGTGCACTTACCGCCTATTTTTTCTCTATCTCTTGACGACGGCGTCGTTTTCTCTGGTTCATCCTCCGACGCTTCCTCTTCAACTTCTCCCACCAGTTGCTCCTTCTTCAAAACGCTCGCGTCTAATCCGAACTCCTCCTCTTTAACTGCTTTTCGCGCGCCGTCTCGCCCTTGTTGTTGTTGTTGTTGTTGTTGTTGTTGTCGTTCCGCTGCTTCCGCTCGCGCGCGATGGTCGTGCGTGCGAACGTGTTTCGCTAAAACCGTAAAAACGATCGCGAGGAGCGCGAAACAGAGCAGTTTTTTCTTCGTCGCTCGCCGCTTCGCGCTCGCGGCCATCGGGATGAGTTTTTTTTTGTTGTTTCTTCTCGAGAAACGCATTCTTTTTTTCAAATTCAAAAGCTTTAAAAAAAAGACATGTGTGTGTTGTGCGCGGTCGTGAACGCCCTGGACGCCGCGAAGAAGAAACTTCCATTCTTCGCGGACAAACCCGCGACTTCGATGAAGACGACGGAGAAGAAAGACGTGGAATTTGTGTGTGCGCGCGAATCTTTGTCGCCGTCTCTCTCGTTCGTGGACGAGATCATCACCACCGGTGCGAAAGCTGAGAAAAAGCGTAACAAAAACGACGAGAACGTTTGGAAAGCGATGGAGTCGCTCGAGGAGGAGATTTCTGCGCTCGCGAAATGGTCCTTCGATGCTTTCGAGTACGCGTCTTCTTCGCGCGATAAAAAGTTCCCGTTGGCTCGATTGTTCATGGCGGCGTTCGACGTTCTCGCGAGCGGAGGCGTTGGCGAGAGGAAAAGAGAGGACGTGAAGGAAATTTTCGCTTTAATCAATCGCGAAAAGTTGTTTATCTTCGCTCAAAACGTCGAGCGTGGATACGTGGATATCGATAACCTGCCTTATCATAATGTAGCGCACGCGTGTGAAGTTGTGCACGCGACCTTTGCGATTTTGGCGGACGTGATTACCGAGGAAACGGTCATGGATCCGATTTCGGTGTTTTCGTTGCTCGTCGCAGCGATTGGTCACGATATTTATCATCCTGGTTGTGATAACGCGACGTTGGCGAAAGATCGCATAGATATCAAACGTCGGTATAACGGACAATCGCTTTCGGAAATGGTTTCCTGTGAAGTCACTTTGGAGCTGTTGCGAAGATCAGGCGCGTTGTGCGGCAAAAGCGAGGACCTCGAGTGCGATGGCGGTTTAACGACATCCCAAATTGCATACATTGAAGATGTCGTGGCGACGAGTATTTTAAGCACAGATTTATCGAAACACGATGAGAATTTGAATAGGTCGGGGAATGCTGCACAAATTATTATGAAATCGGCAGATTTAGCCCACTTTGCTCGTCCGCGAGAAATACATTTGAAGTGGGTTCACGCGGCTATGAGTGAACAAAAGAGAAATACAAAACGCGAAGTTGTCAAGGACGGTCACGTTGATTGGAAGAATCAAGTTTCTTTTGCGGAAACGTTCGTCCTTCCAACGATCGCGACGCTTACCGAACACGTCTCGTTAGGCTCCACGCCGATATACGAGTTTGCCAAAGCGAATGTCGAGGAATCGAGAGAACTCATCGTTTGAGGAACTATTTCATTAATCTACGCGCTATCGGATTACAACATTGATACAATACAAGGCTAAACATAATATGATTTTCTATAAACCTCGAGCATGATTACTTTCTCTTTCACTTCGCGCATCTGACCCATCGCTCTCAATCGCGTGGTACAACCCGTTACTCGAACTTGATTTCTTCGCACTCCCACCGCGGTTTGTACTGATATTCACGTCGTTCAAAAATGGCTCACTTCGCCAAGTTCCGTTCGGCATGATGTGTCTTTGTGCAATTTTATACTCTAAGTTACTCCTATCGACCGTTTTCGAGACACGATATCCACTCATCTTTGGCCACAATGCCATGTGCAACTGTGCGTCCAACGCCGCCACCGCTGAAAAGATAAAATCGGCCAGAGGCATGAGCAGCCATTGGACTTGACTGGTGATTTGCCACCACAACGGCGCCGAATTCGCCTCGAAATACTTTCTATCTTGCACGAGAAACATTCGGACGTAAAAGTCGCATACAATGTACGCCCAAGTAGCGAACAAAATCGGACCAAATGCAATCAACGCCATCGCGCGAATACCAATCCCAAATGGGTACGTTTCCAACTCCGGATTTAACCAAGCTGACATCATCCCTCCGAGCATGACGGTTAAGAAATACGACGACCATGAGACGTGATGTTCAATGACGTCGACGAAAAGCATAAATGCTTCTCGTTTGTTCAACACGTCCCTTTTTTGGTACCATTGCGATAAGATGTAGGATAAATCAATCGCACCCCAGGCATCGCGTTTGGCGCGACGATAACGAGATCGCATGGCGCTAAACCAATTCGTGTGTTCTTGCGCGTTATTCCCGGTGAGCATGAATATCGGTACCAATCGGAAATGACCGCCTTTCTTGAAGAAACATTTCATGAAGTGGTGGAAATCATCCGGAACGACGTCCACGTCCCACCCATTGACATCCATAATCGTCCGCAAGGATTGCGAGTAACACACGTACGGATAAGGTACCGCGTATTTCGAGGAAAGCATCCCCAACATGTTGATTGAATCTACCACCGCTTTTACTCTTACTAAAGTCGGAACCATCCATACGTTTGGAAACTCATTCTCTGCGGATTGATACGTGCAATTGTATGGCTCCATATTCTGCGCGTGCGTGTAACTTAAACACTCGCAAAACTGTTCGTCAAAATACGTATCCGCGTCACAGACTGTCACTAAGATCTGTTCTGGGACGTAGTTCCACTTTTCTAACATCGTGTGTTGCACACATCTGGCACACCAGGCTACGTTACTAGATTTTCCATCTGTTTCTGCTGGAGATATTTTTTCGTGCACCGTGTAAAATAAGCCCAACAGATTCTTACCGTACTCCTCAATTAACGTCTCTACTTTCCCTATTGCCTCTTTATCGTTCTTTTCCGTGGCTATGATAACGACGACTTTATCTTTCGCGCACGTCTGCGCGACTAATGTGTTCAACGTCTTTCTCAAGACGTTCAAAGGTTCCCTGTACGTCGGCACAATCACAACGTGAGTCAAATCTTTGAACTTCTCCGTCAAGGTTCGCTTCTCCTTGTTGTCAAACTTTGACGTCCACGTCGGAACCTCCATTTTTAACCTCTGTTCGCTCGTTGAAGCGCTCGTCGTTTCATAACTTTCTTTCGCGGCACTTTCTGCGGATGAGTGTGGATGTGCCAATCCCAACGCCTTCCCGTCCTCCTCGGAAACGCCGAGCGTTCGTTCCAACAGTGGACTCTTCTTCCGGCTATCGTTCCCTAACTGCTTCCAATCCGCGGTTCTATACAAATGCGACAGCGGAATGCCAATAAACAACGCCGAAAACGAATACAAAATCCCTTTAACCCACCCGTAGGAGATGAACGCGCATATAAAAATCACCGCGAACGGCGGGAACAGCAACGCGCCCCAATACAAGACGAACGAGAGCAGCGTCGCGGTAAACAACAGAGGCAATGCAAAACCAACTCTCGCGAGAAACGGAACTCCATCGCCACCTTCAACCCCTCGATGATGCGCAAATTCCAATTTCGTGCCTTTATGGGGCGTGTTCAGAAACCCAGTCCGGTTTGAGATGGGCGCGCGCGCGAGAAGGAGCGGTTGTTGTTTAGCACTCTCGTCGCCTTCCAATCCGCGGGATGAAGAAGACATCGCGCGCGCGTTTTACGCCTCCTCCGTCTCTTTCTTTCTCAAGTCTCTCTCCCCACCAGAATTGCGACTCTCCGCGCAAAAGAGAACGAATGCCTTCTCTGCTCTTCTCTCTCTCTCTTCTCCGAGGAATACCGATCGATAGGTACCTCTCTCTTGCTCTTCTTCTTCTCTGAGGCGTTGGGAAACGCCGCGCTTTCCTTTTTGCTTTGTAAAATCTACCAAAACCCTAAACTATCGATTTTTCAAAATTCAACGAACTAGAGTGAGAGCACGCTCCACAAAATATAAATAAAGCTCCGACCACCACGCGCGGAGAGAGTGTCTGAGAAAGAGAGAGAGAGAGAGAGAGAGAGAGAGAGAGAGAGAAAGCACGTTTCTCGTCGCGCAGTTAACACCTTTTTGTATCTGCGCAAACAAAACACGCTTTCTTCCTTTCTTTCTTTCTTTCTTATTAAAAGCTTTTCGTGTGTGCATGTATCTTCGGGCGAAAGATTTGAAAAAAGCATTTACCGCGACGAAGACGACGACGATGATGATGCGATGTTCACAACAAAAGTCGCACCATCCGCGACAGATCGTCGGAAGCTTTTCTTCGTCGTCGTCTGTTTCGAAACGAAGGATGTTTGCGACGAATGTTAGGAACTCTCGAAGGATCATTTCTTCACCTCCGCGAGCTAATCAACAACAACAACAAACGCATTTGCAAAGGCTGCATTTGAAAGACTTTGCGTTGGTCTCGCAACAAACCATTCACTTTTCACCGGGATTGAACGTCATCACTGGTAAGTCGGGTTCCGGAAAATCGGTGTTGTTGTCCGCGATCGATCAAATTACTGGCGCGGCTGGTCGAGAGGATTCGATTCGTGTGCCGGCAAAGACGGCGAAAATAGCCGCGACGTTTTACTGCGCCGAAGACACCGTGCGGAAACTTCGTCGGTGTTTGTTAGAAAATGGGATGGAGGATATCGAGTTTTTGTTGAACCGAGAAGGTGCACAGACGGTGGACTTGTATCGAGAATTGCAAAGCACCGCGAATAACAGGTTGCGATCGTTGTGCAAGATTCAAAACAAAGCCATTCCGGTTAAAGTGTTGAGACAAATCGGAAACATTTTAATTGACTTCAACGGCCAAAACGCGAGTTTAGCGTTAGCGAATGAAAAAGCGCAGTTGGATGAACTCGATAGCTGGGCGAATGTCCAACAATACGCCGATGCGTTCGAAATTGCGATGCAGAATGTTCGAATTGCGACGAAATTAGTTGAGGCGAATGTCGAATTGACCGAGGAAGAGAAGGAGGAGATTGAGGCGATTTTAGACGCGTTTTACAAAGTTGATCCGGTTCCAGGCGAGGACGCAAAGTTAAAACGCGAGTTGAGACGAATGGAAAGTCAAAGGTCGAACTGGGAGACGTGCGCATCGGCGCTAAATTCGCTATCGAACCACGAGAGTGGATCCAAAGCGTCTTTGAAGGAAGCGCTGTACGAATCGAGAAGCGTGCTCTCTCAGGCGGAAAGGAGAGCTGACCAAATGACTTCCAGCAGCGAGTCCGCCGACGACGCAGATGGAGCGACCGGAGAAAATGAGGAGGAGGAAGACGAAAATAGCGAGGATGTCGAGGCGTTGCGAGAAGCTATCGAGTTACTCCACGAGGCGGAGAACGCCACGGACCGAGCCGAAAAAATGTTACAAAGATACATGGAATCCTTGAATTCGAGACCAGAGCGCAGAGAGGAAATCCAAGAACGACTCCGCGATCTCGATAAGCTCGGTAAAATGATGGGTAAAGGTATTCGCACGGCCACTTCAATGTGTGAGATTGCGGATGAACTACGAGACAAGTTGGACGCCGCGGCTACGTCCGAGGACGAAAGAGAAGAAAACGAAGAAAAATTACGTTCGGCGCGAGCGAAAGCGGGGTCTCTCGCGTTAGATTTAGCCGTCGCGAGACGCGATGCCGGCTCGAGCTTGCGCACGGCCGTTACGGCTGCTATGGAGTCTTTAGAAATGCAAGGCAGTCGATTTGATGTCACGTTGTCGTGGACGCCGTCTTCGTCTTCCTCGCGAGGAGAACTCGGCGAAGAGGACGATGAAGATTCTAACTTTAGTCAAATAGAATTGACGACAGATTCTGGTGACGAAATAATTGATTTAGAAAGGACGTCGATTTTAAAAGCGAACGAGTTGCAAGTCCCAGGATGCGGAGAAATCGGCGAAGACGAAACCGCTGCTTACTTGGTCCGTCCTCGCGGTCTCGATCGAGCAACGTTTCTCTTAGCACCGGGTCCTTCGGAACCGTTGCGACCAATGAGTTCCATAGCTAGCGGCGGCGAAAAAGCGAGACTGATGCTTGCTATGAAAATGGCTCCCGCCATGGGCGAACGACACGTCCGAAACAACGAAACTACCGAATCTCCAACCATCTCGGTCTTTGACGAAGTGGACACCGGCGTCGGCGGGCGCGTTGGCACTAAAATCGGCGCCGCGCTAAAGAAACTCGCCGTCGATGGCTCCCAACAAGTCTTATGCGTCACACACCTACCACAAGTCGCCGCGTTCGGCGAAACCCACGTCCGCGTTCGCAAGGAAGAAGACGATAAAGATGGTCGACAAACCATCGCGTTCGACGCCATCGAAACCGAAATCCGCTTGGAAGAAATCGCGGACATGTTAGGCATCGGCAGCGAACAAGGCTTGGAAAACGCCAAAAGGCTGTTGCAGGATGCGACCAATTAATTCATCTGTGTACATAATCAAGCGCTGCCCGTGCGGCTCGCCGTTTTTTTCTGTGTTTTAATGCTATTATCATCGTCATTGTGCGCTCTCGATTTTTGATTATTATTCTTTTCGCGTGGTATCTTGCCTTCTTCATTCGGCAGGCAAATTTTGTGTGTACCTTGCCTGCTTGCCTCTCTCTTCACTCGGCAAATTTTGAAATCTGATTCGTGACGAAAAAAAAAGATGAGTCACGAGGAGTCGAAACGACGCTTTAAGATAGGGAGTCAAGAGACAAAAATTGAATATCCTCATTAGCTAAACCGCTTGAGCCGAGAGAGAGAGAGAGAGTATAATCATCATCATGGAGTCGGCGATGATTATCGAGGACGAAGAGGTCTTGAAAGAGAAGCGACGCTCGACGGACGCCGGGCGCGGCGCGGGGATGACGTCGCCGAGACGTAGCAGCGGTGGGGGAGAGCATTACAACAACTCTTCCTCTCTCGGTGGGGGAGGTCTGTTGGGACATCTGAACAAAAGTCAAGAAGAGATGCAGATGAAGGGCGTCGGCGGGTCGTCTTCGCAGCTGCACCGGCCGAAATCGCGAGGGCCTTCAGGGAAAGTGAAGGAGAACGCGTCCTCGGCGACGGATTTGGCGCGATTGGAAGACACGACCCGGGTGGATCGATTAATTCGCGAACGAGAACAATTGCGACGAAATCGGTCGTTTTCAGTCTTGGATGAAGATATGAAATCGGAAGTTTCCGCGCGCGAGGATTCCGATCAGAAGAGCGTTTCAGAGCTCGGGCAAGGTGAGAAACAACCGTCAGTGATTGGCGCGGAAGGCCAGGATAATGTTGCGCAGGCTGTGGCTACGCAAGCTTCTAATGCGCGATTGATTATCGCGGCCAATCGACTTCCGGTGAGCGTGAAGAAGGGCGAAGATGGGAAGTGGGGGTTGACGGTTTCCAGCGGAGGGTTAGTGAGCGCTTTGTTAGGGGTAGGGAAGAATTACGGAATGCTATGGGTTGGTTGGCCCGGGGTATTCATCGACGAAGGACCGGATAGAGACGCGCTGACGGAGACGTTGTTGGAGAAGAGATGTTTGCCGATCTGGTTGACCCGGAACCAAGTCGAGCTGTATTACAACGGGTATTGCAATAATATTTTATGGCCGCTGTTTAATTACGTTCCGTTGACGTTTGAACCGAAACTGAGTTCAACGAAAGATATGGCCAGTCAGTGGCTAGCATATATATCCGCGAACCAGTTGTTCGAGGAGGCGATTATGAGCGTGTTTGTACCGGGGGATATCGTTTGGTGCCACGATTACCATTTGATGTTGTTGCCGCAAATGTTGAGAAAGAACGACGACAAGATGAAGATCGGATGGTTTTTACACACGCCGTTTCCGAGTTCGGAGATATATAGGACGTTACCGATGAGAGAAGAGTTGCTCATTTCGGTTTTGAAGGCGGATTTGGTCGGGTTTCACACGTACGATTACGCTAGACATTTTGTGTCTTCTTGTTCGAGAATTCTAGCGTTCGAAGGAAGACCAGATGGCGTTGAAGATGGTGGAAATTTCACGAGAGTCGCAGCGTTCCCGATTGGGATCGATCCGACGCGGTTTCACGACGCGTTGGCGACGAAAGTTGTGCAAGATCACATATTGGAGTTGAAGGCGAGGTTCAAAGGACGGAAAGTTATGTTGGGAGTTGATCGTTTGGATATGATCAAAGGGATTCCACAGAAACTGCTAGGGTACGAAAAATTCTTAAACGAACATCCGGAGTGGCGAGACCGAGTAGTTTTGGTACAAATTGCTGTCCCGACGCGATCGGACGTTCCAGAGTATCAAAAGCTGACGTCCCAGGTGCACGAAATAGTTGGTAGAATTAACGGGAGGTTTGGGACGTTGGGATCGGTTCCAATTCAACACTTGGACTGTTCTTTATCGTTTGCAGAGTTAACTGCGTTGTATGCGGTTACTGATATCTGTTTGGTGACCTCTTTACGCGATGGGATGAATTTAGTCTCGTACGAGTATGTTTCGTGCCAAAGTCAAAATGCGGGCGTTTTGATATTATCTGAATTTGCGGGCGCTGCTCAATCTCTAGGCGCTGGATCGATTTTGGTAAACCCATGGAACGTGACAGAAGTCGCGCAAGCCATCGATGACGCGCTGACAATGCCGGAAGCCGAAAGAAGAGAGAGACACAAGTTCAACTTTTCTCACGTTGAGGTGCACACTTCGCAAGCGTGGGCGGATACGTTCATTGCTGAATTGAACGATACGCATGTAGAAGCCGAATTGAGAAGATTACGAATTCCGCCGCGATTACGCGCGAGTGATTTAATTGGTCCATTCACGGAATCGAGACAGCGTTTGGTTATTTTAGGATTCAATGCGACGTTGACAAAGAAAGATTCGCGTTCACAAGCTGACCGAATTAAAAGCCGCAACGTGAACAAAATTATCAAACCAAAAACTGGCGACGTATCGCCGTTACACAGCGTTTCGCAAGAATGCATCGCGAGATTGTGCGATGATCCCAACACGACTGTGTGTATCTTTTCCGGCTCAGAAAGACACAAGTTGGCCAAAAAGTTTGCCGTTTTACCAAAAGTTTGGATCGTCGCCGAAAACGGGTGCTTTATACGCCCGCCGTTAATCACGAATGAGGACGAGAATGAGGTCAACAACGGCGACGGCGACGATGATGAAGACGAAGAGCACAAAGAAGAAAAGAAAGATGTGTTTAAAGTTCCGAAATTACCTCCAAAATGGCATACGCTCGTTGAAATGTCGCAACTCGACTGGCTCGAGTCCGTCCAAGTCGTTTTCGAATACTTTTGCGAGCGCACGCCGAGGAGTTACGTGGAAATTCGCGAGACGTCTTTGGTCTGGTCGTATAAATATTCCGATCCTGATTTTGGGCGACAACAAGCGCGCGATCTGCTTCAACACTTGTGGACTGGACCGATATCAAACGCAAACGTTGACATCATACAGGGCATGAAATCGGTCGAAGCGAGACCAGTTGGACTTTCCAAGGGCGTCGCCGTCGATAAGATTGTACAAATGATTGCCAAAGATGGTAAAGGCGGACAGAAAGAAATCGACTTTGCGTTTTGTGCCGGTCATTTCCTCGGTCGCGATGAAGATATCTTTACTTATTTGGATTCGCACACCGGTGATCACGGTGTATCGGCCGAATCCTCCCGAGGCGGCTCTCCTGTAGATGGGGAATCTGGAAATACCAAGAACGGGTACTCGCCGACAGATTTATCGTCAGGTCTCGCAGACGCATTCAATCAAGTGAATATCAACGGTAATGGCGGCCTTGGTGACGATGCGTCGGGACGTGAAACGCCACCGACCTACGAAACTGTAGACAGTGAGAACAATCCGCTCGTCGTGACGCCGATGAAACTGCCGGAGCGCTCTGCACCGAGACGCCAAACCTCATTCCGCGGTCATCATGGCTTGTCGGCGGAGAAAACGAGCGAGTTAGGAGGCCACGGCCCTTCACATTTGCATCCAAACGAATCCTACGCAGAATCGCTCGGTTCTGTCGTTGATACCAAAAAGAAGAAAGCGGACGTTCATTTCGGCTCGGTGTTCACGTGTACGGTTGGACGCAAGCGTTCGCCCGCGCATTACTTCGTCGACGATTCCGACCAAATCGCGGAGTTGCTCGTTGGTTTGGTGAACAGCATGAACGATGGTAAAGGTTTGGTCGAGCTCTTACAGTTTAACGACGTCAGCGACGAGGTTCCGCAAGAACCTCCGGAAAGAAGTCTTTCGCGAGCGCGTTCAGTGGACGAGTTCCATCAGTTTGCTTCGCAGAAACAAGAATCAAAAGCGAAAATGCGAAGAAGTTCGATCGATTTCGAACGATTTGCGAATAGCCCGAACAAAGCTGGGTCTATGGTGAACCTCGCGTTAGGCCGCGAAGGAAGCGCATCTTTGTCATCTTTACAAGAAGCAGAGTATCAACCGAGAAATGGATTGGAAGGAGAATTGACCAAAAATTGAACGAAAAGAAGAAAAGAGAAGGAGAAAGTAAAATAAATACACACTGTACAAACAAACATAAAGATAAAAGAAAAATATTGTCCATTTAGCTACAGTACAACAAATATATCAGATACTATACAATACAACACGCACTCTATTTCAATCACCATCTCGTTTTGGTACATTTCCTTTCTATATACGTTGTTTTCATGATCGCTCTTCGCCCTCGTCGTCCTCGTCGTCGTCTGCACGAAATTTACTTCTCTTCAACTCCAAAATCGAATCGTATAGCTGCTCGTTCTCTAAAGCTGCTTTCAGCTCGGCGATGCCGACCCCGTCGGCTACAGATGTGACCATTGCCCCACTTTCTTTCAACATTTTCGCCGCCGCCTCGGTATTCTTCGTGTCCTCCTCCGTCCACGTGCTCTCTAAACTCTCGTCCAATTTCCCGCCTAAAGCGGGGACTAACTCGCACTTGCTCAAAACGTCTAACCAAGGTCGTCTGCTCGCGAATCTCTCCCGTAACTCCTCTCTCAACGCCAACTGGTCCTCTACACTCGTACCGCTCAAACCGCTCAAGTCGGTGACGAACACTGCGCACACCGGTAAGTGTTCTAATGTCGCGATGGCCAATTTCTCAATCTTGTTTCGCTCTTCGTCCACTCGAAAGATCAAACCGGGAGTATCCGTCACCACGTGACGTCTGTCCTCGATAAAAAAATGTCCCATGACAACCCCTCTCGTCGTGAACGGATAATTGTTCACCTCGGGCACACCGCTCGAGACGCTTCTAACTAAACTTGATTTGCCTACGTTGGGTGCTCCGACCATGGCCACCGTCGGCGTCTCCAACTCGGCAACCGGCAATCGCCTCAATTTTTTCGCCATTTCCTTCAACTTTTCAAACTTTGCCTGCGACTTTACAAACCTCGCCTCCATATTTTTAAAGCCTTCCTCTCGAACAGCTTTTGTCTCTTTCTCCGTCTTGCCGTTCTTAGCCCTCGACGAGTACTCCTTCCCCATCGTCAGCATCGATTTCCTCGCCTGATCAACCTCCGCTATTGTTTTCGCGTACACCTCCGGATCCACCGTTAACTCTAACAAAGCTCTCTCGAACGGATGTAATCGCTCTATTTTCGGAAACCCTTTCACGTATTCCCCCAACGGTTTGCACAGCGCCGTCGTCAGCCCGTCCAGTTGTTTCGCCGACTTGTTTCTCTCCTTCAGCAGCGGCACACGCAAGCCGGACGTGTGCGTGATTCGTTGCGAACGTTTCAAACCGCTCAGTAAAATGTCTTTCGATTGCGCCACGTTCGGGACGCGGTTTAATATCCCAGTTTTCGCTCGTCTCGTCGTCCAAATCTTCTCTTCATTTTCTGCAAAACTTTGTTTCCTCCCGTCGTTATCGTCGTCGTCGCGTTTACCGCTCGCGACGACGAAGGAACGACAGCTTCTTCCCGAACAACAACAAGAACAACACCGCTTTTTCTTTCTTCGTTGTTGTTGTTGTTGCTGTTGGAAAACGCGCGCCACCGAAGAACGCGCGCCAACGAAGGAGGAAGACGAGGAAGAACGCGAAGACGCGACGACGAGACCGAACCGACGCGGTGGTGAGATGGGTTTCAGACTCGTCGTCGCCGCCGCTCTCGAAAACGACAACATCGCGCAGCAGCAGCAGCAGCCGCACACAAAAAAGTTTCGCTGAATACGTTGGACGGGAAGAAGGAAAAAGCCGTCGTTTTGCGCAGTGCAAAATTTAGGGTTTAATACAAACCCTAAACAAAAAACATCGAGAGGAAATTTTTGAAACGTCGTCCTTTCTCAAAAAAGCAAAGAAGAAGAGAGAGATATCGAGAGAGAAACACCCCGCACAACCACGCACAAACGCAACAGTGATGACAACTACCTCCGCGTCGAAGAGCGGTTTCAATTCCGTCGTTTCGTCGTTTTCTCGAACCCGCCCGTCGTCGTCGTCGAGGAAGAAAACCTCGGCGAGAACGGCGGCGAGGCGTGGTAACGATGAACGCGATGTCGATCGAAGAAAGGACGAAGATGATGATGATGTTTTCGGTGGACATCTTCTTTCGAAACGCTGTTGGTATTCCGCCGGGCAGAGACGACTGTCGTCGCTGACGGCGTCTTCTTCCTATTCCGTTTCTGCCTCGACGACTTCTGACGAGGAGGAAGAGAAGAAGAAGAAGAAGAGCGTTGATTCTTCTTCCCACGTTTCAACCGTGGACGCGTCGGCGATTTTAGTGCCCCACCCGGACAAATCCGCCACCGGCGGTGAAGATTCGTGTTTCGTATTGAAGCGGTCGAACGCGTTCGGGGTATTCGATGGCGTCGGTGGGTGGTCGGATGAAGGCGTAAATCCAGCGGAATATTCGGAAACGTTTGCGTCAGAAGCTGCGAAAGCGGTGACGAAAGAGAAGATGAGAAATCCTGTGGATATAATGGTGCGAGCGCACGAAGAGACGCGCGTGATTGGGTCGAGCACGGCGTGCGTGTGCGTGGTGGAAGAAGGCGAGGCAACGTTTGCAAATTTGGGAGACGCCGGGGGAATAGTCGCTAGGAACGGTGCGTGCGTGTTTAAGACGGAGCCGATGCAACACGAGTTTAACATGCCGTTTCAGTTGGGTTGGAGAGAGGCGTACCCGGAGACGGACGATCCGAGGAAAGCGGATGTGAAAAAAGTTCGATTGAAACGAGGGGATTGCGTCGTGCTAGGATCGGACGGGCTGTGGGATAACGTACCACACGAAGACGTGGCGATTCTGTGCGAAGAGAACGAAGGAGACGCGGTGAAATGCGCGGAGCAGATTGCGAGGTTAGCGTTTGCAAGAAGTACCGATGAGGAATACGATTCGCCGTTTATGATCGCCGCGAGGAGAGAAGGCATGGAATTGACGTGGGCGGAGAAGTTGCAAGGCGTTCAATTAACCGGAGGGAAGATGGATGACATCGCAGTTGTGGTGGCATTTGTCGGTTAGCTTTATGTATTATTAGAATACAATGACTATAGTACTTAGTATTTACAAGGCAAAAAACATATATGCGTATCAATCGACACTTGGTTCATCTCGTGCTAAACGCGGCCACTAATAGTTGACTCGCTCGAAAGGATTTTTCTTTGATGCTCAACCCAATGGCCGAAGCTACGACGGTTTTCGTCAACTGAGCGTTTAAGCCCTTATACCAACCCGCGTAACCTTCTCGTTTCTTTAAGTCTGCCATAATTTGTAACAACGATAACGTCGCAAAATCGGTTGATTTACTACTCGCGTTTCTTCTGTTCTTTTGCTGGTTCGATTGTTGATCCTTCGGATTCGTCGCCGCTTTCTGTAACACTTTCGCGCGAATCAAAGGATACGTGGCCACCGTTGCCGCCGCTTTCGATAACGCCGCAATAACGATCGCCTCAAACACAGGCAATTCCGTCACCGGTTTCCTTCTCCCAACGCTCAAGCCTTTCAAAGCTCTCTGTCTTAACTGCTCGTACATCGTGTATTGAATGGTTGGATTCACCGTGAGCAACAACGAAGCACCTACACCAGCGTATAAATTTGGCACAGTCGTGGTCAAAAATCCCGTCGCCCTCCGAAATTCTCTGCGCACGCGTCGTTTATACATTCTCGCTTTCTTTTCCATCGTTTTCTTTGACGGTACTTTCTTGCGCAATTTTTGAATGGCTTTCGAGGAGACGCGCTGTGCTCTCTCAATTTTCCTATGCATGACATCTCGAAACGAGCTCGTCGAAGAAACCAAACCAACTCTTTTCCCTCCTTTAGTTGCCGACCTTTGTCCCGGGGTACTCATAATGCTCAGATCGTCGTCAGAATCGGATGATTCAGAGTCGGAATCGCTTTCGCTCTCGGAATCCGTAACTTCCGAATCGCTCGCGTGAAACTTCTTCTTTCTCTCTTCCTCTTTCGGATCTCTCTGACTGAAACTCTGACCGTTGCTAAAATCTCCGGAATCGCGCACAGACGCTCCATCTCTCTCCCCTCCTCTCTCCCCTCTCTTCGTCGGACAACTCACAACCTGCGCTCGAGTGCTCAACGTATCCAACGGCTCTGTCAACACCACGTTCGTCGCCGCCGCCATCGTCGCGACCAACAAACTCATCCCAATCGATATCTTTTGATGTGGATTTCTCTCCTCCACTTTCCGTTTCAACCCGCTAAAGGCGAAAAAATACACGAACGAGGACATCATCGAGTGGTAAAACTTCGGTCTCACCCCGTTGAAGAGTTGCAACAAGCCGTCTCGATGGACGGATTCGTAAAATTGGTACAGGAACGGCGCGTTGTTCTTTTTTGGCAGCAAAGGTCCACTCGAGGACCGGCGGAATAAACCACCACCTCTCAAATTCCCCGCTTCCTCTTCTTGTTTCTGCTCGGCTTGGATTCTGGTTTTGACCGTATCGAGCGGGTATAAGAGCATGGCAGAGACGACGCCACCGATGGCTCCTGTTGCATAAGGAAGATTGAGAATGATAAAGAGAGAGAGAGAGAAAAGGACGATCGTCAGTTTTCATCCGCGCGCGCGACGCGTAGCGTCGGTGTAATCCAAATTCAAAACGCTCAACGAACACGAATTTGCGAACGCGCGCGTAGAAGCGTTTGTTGGTGTGTTGGGCGTAAAAAACACATCACAGAGAGACAGAGATAAAAAAAAGCGAGGAACGCACCGGCTAACGCCTCGGTGGTCATCTTTTCCTTGGTCGTCAGCATGATGGTGGCGTCGAGGTGCGTAAATTTTGTGCGCAGGAAAAGATCAACGATTCGTTTTATATACGTGTACGAGTACTTCGGTTAAAAAAACTCGAATAAAATACCAAGAATACCTCAACCGTTATCGCACTTAAAGCAACAACTCGGCCACTTGGACGGCATTTTGCGCGGCCCCTTTTCTGATTTGATCCCCGCACACGAACAATTCCAAGCCTTTATTCCCTTTTTGGGAGATGTCTCTTCGGATGCGACCGACGAAGCAGTCGTCTTGGTCGCTGGCGTCCGAAGGCATCGGAAATCGGTTGTTCGCGCGATCGTCAATTAAGGAAACGCCCGGGAATTCAGAGATGAGTTTTCTCGCCTCTTCTTCGCTCAATTCGTTCTTCAACGTCAAGTTGATGCTCTCCGCGTGCGCGCGCATGACTGGGACGCGGATGCACGTCGCGCAGATGCTGATGTCGTCGGTGTTCCAAATTTTCTTGGTTTCTTTCACCATTTTCATTTCCTCTTCGTTGTAGCCGTTCTCCATCATCGGCGCGTTGTGGGAGAACAAGTTGAACGCGTATCCCCACGGGAAGATTTCTTTCGTTTTAACTTCCCCGTCGTTGACGAGTTCTCTCGTTTGTTGTTCCAACTCAGCCATGGCTTGCGCGCCGGCGCCCGACGCCGCCTGGTACGTAGACACGACCATTCTCTCGATGCCAACTTTTCTTTGAATCGCAGTCGTCGCCATCAACGCGATAATCGTGGAGCAGTTCGGGTTGGCAATGATGCCACCTTTACCGGATCCAACTTTCATGCCCGCCATAGCTTCCGGGTTCACTTCCGGAATGACCAACGGCACGCCTTCCGTCATGCGAAACGCGCTCGAGTTATCGACGACGAAGCACCCTTTCTCCACCGCGATGGGGCCAAACTTCTTCGAGATGGACCCACCGGCGGAAAACAACGCGATGTCCACGTTATCGAAAGAATTTTCCGTCAACTCTTCCGTCGTGTACGTCTCCCCGTCGAATTCGACTTTCTTCCCCGCGCTTCTCGCGGACGCCAACATCTTCATCTCGCTGTACGGGAAGTCCCTTTGTTTCAAAACTCTCAAAAACTCTTGCCCGACCGCTCCGGTCACGCCCGCGATGCACACTCTCGGCCCGTCCGGAGTTTTCTTCGCGAACGTTTGCACCGCAAAACCGCGCTGCTGATGCTGCTGCTTATTTTGTCTTTGTTTCATCGTCGCCGCACCGCTCGTCTTTCTTCTCAGCGACGGCGAGGAGGAGGCGTTCGAGTGTCGGCTCGCCAGCGAGGACGAAGTCGTGGACGCCACTACGCTAAACATTTTTCTTTCTTCTCTTTTAAATAACAATAATAACGACACGAAGAAGAAGACTGTAACAAACTACTGCGACGAACGATGCAAGCGCGCGCGCGTGTGTGTATTGTGTGTGTGCCTTTTTTACCGTCTATCTGTAGCGTATTTGTGGAGAACAGAAACAGAGAGAAGATAAAGCAATCGCCGCTAAAGCGTCGTCAGCAGAGAGCGAAACAAACAAAAAAGGAAAAATAAATAAGCACGACGGCTCTCGCGACACACTCTGGATGGACTTGAACGAGGAGAAGGACAGAGAGAGAGAGAGAGAGGCCTCTCAAAGGGATGCTCTCTGCCCCCATCTCCTTTCAAAAAAAAACAAAAAAAAACTATCACACCGCCTGTTTCACGCAACATTCGAACTTCTCTTCTCGCTTTTCTCTTATCGTCGAGAGGACGAAAATCGAAAAAAACTCTCTCTCTCTCATTCTTCAGAACGCATCATCCTCACAAAAAAAGCACCAAGGCGCTCGCGCTTCTTCTCTGTGAAAGAATTTTGTTGTCTCGAGGGAGCGACGAACGAACGCAGAAAGAGAGAGAGAGTCAGAGAGAGAGAGAGAGTCAGAGAGAGAGAGTCGAGAGGAATACGAGCGAGAGAAGAAGAAGAGAAAGAAGAGACTTTGCCTTTTTTTTAATTTTCATCTCTCCGATCCTTAACTCAGTAAAGGGGGGGTTTTGAAAGGAAAAACAAGAAAAAAAATAGCGCGATCTCGGGTTATTACTATCGTTACCAAAAATGCCTTTGCGATTAGACATCAAACGTAAACTGGTCCAACGCTCTGATCGCGTCAAAGGCGTGGATTTGCACCCGGTGGAGCCGTGGATTCTCGCGAACTTGTACTCCGGGAACGTGTTTATTTGGAATCACGCGACGAATAGTTTAGTGAAGAGCTTCGACGTGACGGAGTTACCGGTGCGGACGGCGAAGTGGTGCTTGCGCAAGCAATGGATCGTGTGCGGTTCGGATGATATGTTCATTCGAGTGTATAACTACAACACGTCGGAGCTTATTAAGGCGTTCGAGGCGCACACGGATTACATTCGGTCGGTGTGCGTGCACCCTACGCAACCGTTCGTGTTGTCGTGTTCGGACGATATGTTGATCAAGTTGTGGTCGTGGGAGAAAGATTGGGATTGCGTGCAGATTTTTGAAGGGCACTCGCACTACGTCATGCAAGCGTGCTTTAACCCGAAGGATACGAACACGTTCGCGTCGGCGAGTTTGGATCGAACCATCAAGGTGTGGTCAATTGGCCAACCGACGCCGAACTTCACATTGGAAGGCCACGAGAAGGGCGTGAACTGCGTGGATTATTTTACCGGCGGGGATAGACCATATTTGATTTCGGGAGCGGACGATAAGTTGGTGAAGATTTGGGATTATCAAACGAAAACGTGCGTGCAAACGTTGGACGGGCACTCCCACAACGTCAGCGCGGTTGCGTTTCACCCGGAGTTGCCGATCATCATCACCGGTAGCGAAGACGGGACGTTGAGAATTTGGCACCAAACGACGTACAGATTGGAAAACACCTTAAATTACGGCTTAGAACGCGTATGGGCGATTGGTGTTATTAAAGGTTCCAATGCGGTCTCTGTCGGTTACGACGAAGGGACTGTTATGTTCAAGATTGGTAGAGAAGACCCAGTGGCCAGCATGGACGCGAGCGGTAAAATAGTGTACGCCAAGCACAACGAAGTGCAAACGGTCAACGTGAAAGCGTTGCCGCAAGACTACGAAATTGCGGACGGAGAAAGATTACCGTTAGCTGCGAAGGACTTTGGTTCGTGCGATTTGTATCCGCAATCGATTGAGCACAACCCGAATGGGAGGTTTATCACCGCGTGCGGCGACGGGGAGTATATCATTTACACCGCGTTGGCGTGGAGAAACAAAGCGTTTGGTTCGGCTTTAGAGTTTGGTTGGTCCGCGGATGCGAGCGAATACGCCATTCGCGAGTCGCCGAGTAAAATTAAAATCTTCAAGAACTTCAAAGAAAAGTTGGAGTTTCGCCCGCACTTTGCGGCTGAAGGTTTGCACGGCGGCGCTTTGTTGGGTTTGAGATCGACTGATTTCATTTGCTTTTACGATTGGGAACAAGCAAACGTTATTCAACGCATCGATGCGACGGTAAGAGATGTGAAATGGTCTGAGTCTGGGGAAATGTGCTGCATCATCTCCGAGAACAGCTTCTACATTTTGAGGTACGACCCGGAAGTGGTTGCCGCGGCGTTTGAAAGTGGCGAGTTCGACGAAGGCGAAGGTGTCGAGGACTCTTTCGAGCTCTTGGCGGAAATTTCGGAGAACGTCATGACGGGCATTTGGGTCGGCGATTGCTTCGTCTACAATAACACGGATATGCGCTTGAACTACGTCATTGGCGGTGAAGTTACGACGTTGTTCCACATGGATCGACCAATGTACTTGTTGGGGTACTTGGCTGCGCAAAGTCGATTGTACTTGATCGACAAAGAGTTTCAAGTCGTCACGTACACGATGCTTTTGAGCGTCATCGAGTTTAAAACGTTAGTTTTGCGAGGTGAATTAGAAGCCGCCGAGGAGTTGTTGACGTCTATTCCGAAAGAACACCACAACTCGGTCGCTCGATTCTTGGAGGCTAGAGGTTTGGTTTCGGATGCCTTGAGGGTGGCGACTGATCCAGACTTTAAGTTTGAACTCGCGGTACAGCTTGGCGAGCTGGGGATCGCGAAAGAAATCATTGAATCATACACCGATGATGTCGGCGAAAGCAAGTGGAAACAGCTCGGTGAGCTCGCGATGTCTACCGGCGAACTCGACTTAGCCGCGGCCTGCTTGGACCGCTCTGGCGATTTAAGCGGCCAACTCTTGTTGGCATCCGCGGCGGCAAACCCGAAGCAATTGATGCAACTCGCCGAAGTTGCCAAAGAAAAAGGCAAGAACAACGTCGCGTTCGTGTGCTTGTTTTCGTTGGGCGATATCGACGCGTGCTTGGACTTGCTCGTGGAAACTGGGAGAGTACCCGAAGCGGCTTTCATGGCGCGAACGTACGCGCCGTCTAGAGTATCGGAAATCGTTCAGTTGTGGAAATCAGATTTAGGGAAGATTAACAAGAAAGCCGCCGAGGCGTTAGCCGACCCGGCAGAGTTCGCAAACTTGTTTCCAAACTTTGACGAAGCTTTAGTGATGGAAGAAGACGCCAAAAAGGCTAAAATGTCCGGCAAGAGACAGTCGGCTTCGGCGTACGGGGGTGAGCAAGAGTTAGCGAAACAGGTGGAAAAATCGGCGACCATAGCAGAAGAACAAGAAGAACAAAAACAAACCGAAACGAAAGAAGAAGAACAGGAAGAAGAACCAGTGAAAGCGCCTCCTACGCCGAAATCGCCGCCGAAATCGCCAAAGAAAGAGGCGAAAAAAGCGACGCCGCCGGCCAGTCCGAAGGCGCCTCCTTCGCCGAAGAAAGAAGAAGAGAAACCGAAGGAGATCCCAGCGCCGAAAATCCCCGCCCCGAAATCTCCGAAGAAAGCGACGCCACCGGCGAGCCCGAAGGCTGCACCGGTGCCACCGCCTCCCGCACCAGCGGCTGCGGATGATTTCGTCGACGCGAAGGAGGAGGACGAAGAAGAAGACGCCGACGAGTGGATCGACGAACCAACCGCTTAAAAATTAAACTATTATTTCATTTGTTTTTTCTTATATAAAAGAGAGAAAGAGAGAGAGAGAGACAGAAAAGGAACGAGAGAGATTGTGGAGCGAGAAGAGAGTGAACGAGAAAATACGTATAGTCTTTTTTATATTACACACATCCAATATATATATATATATAATTATATAAATATTACTCACTTACGTCTTCTCGTTTGCGCGCGCGCTCTCGCTTTCAGTAGTAGTCTCTGTTGAAAGAGAATTAAAGCTTTTTCTCTCGCAAAATCTTCTCGCACAAAAAAAAAGAGAAAAAAAACTCCACAACGCGCGCCCATCCATTTGTATTTGTCGAACGAACACCCGCGCCGCGCAAAAGCATTAAAAGTTTTCATCGCCGCGTCTGTCTGCATCTGAGGAGAGAGAGAGTACGAGCAAAGACAATACTTACGCGCGTTTATCGTTGGATTCTTCCTCGCGCTGCTCGATGATGACGAACAGCGCGAACGAAGATGCACCGCTGCTCGTTAATGATGCCGCGGATGCGAAGTCGCAGCGCGCCGCGACCGGGGGCTGCGCCTCCTCTTCTTCTTCGTCGTCGTCGTCGATGAAGAAAATCGTTGGACTGACCGGCGTCGCGTCGATGATGGTGTTTTTTGGCGTCGCCGGGTATAAATCCGGGAACGATGGGTTCGACGTGATTCACGCCGCGAAGTCGCAGCGACGTGATGCAAAAATGCAAAATGGTCGAATCGCGACGACGACTTCCCAGCGAGGAGGAGGACGTCGAGGCACGTCTTTAGGAGAAATCCCGCTGACGGCACAATCGTACGACGCCATCAAAGATATGGTGATTAAAGACGAGGAAAAGTCAAAATTAGTCGCGAAATCGAAGAAGCATGGGTCGACTTCTTCGTACGTTTCCGATCCGTTACTCACGTTGCTCTCGAAGGACGGCGCCGACGCTAAGAGTTTTCCGAGTTTAGTCCCGCAGTTTGATGAGAATGATTTCGCGTTCGCGGATGGCTCGTGGAAGCACCGACCTGCGAAAGAGCACAACGGGAAGTTCACGATGTGTTTAGCCGGTGGTAAGGACTCATGGGACGGGACGTACACGGGTAACTTGAATACGCTATACGAACCCGGTTTGTGCATAGGAGAAGTCAGAGAGGAGTTATCGCCCGAATGCGACGTGAGGTTGTTCAACCAAGGCTCGTTCTTATGGACCGCGGATTTTAAAACCGAACACGCGGAAGGCGAAGACCCGCACTTTTTACCGCCGAAAAAGGATCACTCTAAACAGGTTGATTTTTACTACGCACACGAATCTGCCGATCATTATGGTTACGAATTGAAAGATGCGGAGAGTTTGAAGAAGATGCAATACATCGCGGCGTTTCATCCAACCGCAACTGGGTTGTGGTATCCGTTTGGTCCGTCTATTTCCGCGTTGTTAACCGATTACGAGTTGTGGAAGTTACCGAAAGAAGCGCGAGTGCCAGCCATCGCCTGGTGGGCCAAAGATTGCGCTGAAGATAGATCGGCTATCTTAAAACACATCGCCACGCGATTTCCAGTCATGTCCATGGGTGGATGCGAACATAACATGGACGCCTTAAACGACCCCGGACGTGACGGGAACCACATGGAGCAAGACTTGATCAAATCTCAATTCATGTTTTACTTCGCCTTGGAAAACGGCGTCCAGTGTCCAAACTACATGACGGAGAAGCTTTGGGACAGTTTAACTCGAGGTTCGATCCCGATCTACATCGGTTGGGACGGCATAGAGAATTTCATTCCGTCTAAAGAGTCCGTCATCGACTTGCGCGATTTCAACTCTGTGGATGAACTTGCCGCCAAGTTGGAACAATACACAACGGACGAAGAGTTGTACCAAAAAGCACACGAATGGCGGACGAAAAACCCGAAAACCTGGCCAGAAGGCTTCCGCAATCTCATCCGCCACGTTTCCTCGGATTTAAAAGCCGGAATGTGTAACACGTTGCGCCAAGGCTTACCCGGAAGAGGACACGCCAAGGACCAAGAATCGGAAACGTGCGACCACAACCCGACGGTGATGGGCGAACCCGTGCAACGCATCACAAACAACTATCGACAAGCCGGCATTAAATCTTGGCAAGAATTCTTGAGCAGAGATTGTAACGAAGACGAGTGCGCTTGGTACAAGTTGAGCGCGTTAGCTGCGGCGGACTGATTATTGATGAGTGAGTGATTACGAGTAGAGAGACCACATTTTTTTCACAACACGAGTATACGTAAAACTTTGTTCTATCCACACATTTGTAACGACTTGTTCTGCGATGCTTCCTCATCCGCGCGTATTTTCCACCTTCTCCGCGTCTTCTTCTTCCTCCTCCTTGAAAGTACTAACGATACGATGCGGCAACAAATCCACGAACAAATCGAACAATAAGCGAAGAAAACCACCCCAGCATAAAGGTTTAGACGCGCACATTTTTAAGAACACGAGAATTGAAGCGACGGCGAAATCATCGATTCCAAAATTGTTACAGAACCGCGACGCGTCCGTCGCGCTGTGCTTTACCTACCTCGGCGACGCCGTTTGGGAATTGTTCGCTAGGCAACACTTAGTTTTGCGCAGATGCGATAAATCCGAGAGGGAAAATCCAGCAAACGGAGCAGCAAGCAGAAGTGGTGGTGCCTCGGTGAAAACGTTGAGGCCACAGAGAGCGGCCCAAGACGGATGGTGTTCGGCGGTGGCGATGCACTCGCACTTGGAGAAACTTCTCTCGTTAGAACGAGGAACATTTTTAACGGAAGAAGAATTGGCGATTTTAAAGTGGGGAGCGGATTACGGACACGAATCGAGAGCGAGACACAGCGGGTTGGAACATCGAGACGCTTCCGCGTTGGAAGCGTTGGTGGCATATTTGTATTTGTTTGATGGCGAGAGATTGATGGAGGTTTTAGAGGCGTTAGGGATGACTTTTATGGATGCAAGTGGGCTAGAGGTGTTGAGTGGAAGTAAGAGAATCGAGGCTGTAGAGAGTGCTTTGGAGAGGTTTGAAGGCGGTGCTGCCCAAGACGAAAATGAAAACGAAGGCAAAGACGAAGAAGACTCGAACGCAAAAACAATAAGCGCTTTGCAACTAGAAAACGAAACTTTAAAGAAAGAAATCGAAGAGTTGAAGCAAAAAGCGCTGATAGCCCAACGCGCTGCTCGATTAAAACGCTAGAACAGAACGCGCGCTCGTATAGTTATGATTTAGATCTTAGGCTACAAATTTCTCATTTTTATTACGAATGTCGAGATAGTATTACGTGGTATAAATTTACTCCTTCGATGGTTGATCCTCCGCTAAATTCATGATGTTGATTTTCTCAATCGTTCCACCTAAGGCGTCGCCACCGTCCCCGCTATCTTCTTTGAATTGGCTCTTCTTCGCGTCGCTGGCTTTTGGACTCGTCGCCGCCGCATACGTACTGCTCGCTTGCGCGTTGATCCACTCGTTTTGCTTCTTAACCGTTTCCGGTATGTACCCATCCCCAAGCTGATTCGTGACTGTTCCGTCCGTGAAACCATTGTGTCTTCCAGGCACCACATCCTCGCTCGGCACCAAAAAGTCCGGGATATCCTCATCCTTCAATACTTTCTGCAACGCCTCGTATTGCAACTTTGGATCCGAAAACACCTTAACCTTGTGTTGCGTGTGTACCGCCAAAAATGGTTTCACCGCCGCGTACAAGTAATCGAACGCCGTGGGCGCGTTCAAAACGTAAATCGCCTTACTCAGCTCCGGATAGTTATGCGATGCGGTCGAGTTCACAATCTTGAACACGTATAAACACTTCATCGCGCTCAAGCCGACGTCTTTCAAATCCAACAAAACAACTTGCTTGTCCACCATCTGTGATTTCGTATCTTGGTTCACCGCGCAGAAATCTTCTTTAATCTCCTCCTTCGTTTTACCTTCCACTAACTTCTTCACGTTTTCCGTCGCCTCTGGAATGATCGACTGCATCAAATGCTCCCCTCTTATGAGCGTCGAATACACGTGCACCTCATCCGGAACCTCCAATGCTAAACTCGAATCTCCTTTGCCAATCCTCAACAAATACACCGGATACCCTTGCTTCGTGTAGCAGTGAAACGGCGTGTTCGGTAATATCTTCCTCGCCAACTCTAACAAATCCCAACGAGGTGGTGCTTTCAAAATGTTTTCCACGCCTTTCACGTCGCCGATTTGCACCGAAGCTCTAAACTCGATCGCTTTGCGCATCATCAACTCCGCCGCTTCCACGTTATACCGCCGCGCGACTAAAAATCGCCGGCACGTGGCCTCAACGTCCCCCATCGGGCACATTTTCAAAGGAATTTCCGTGTTTGTCCTCTTCAAGTTTTCTAAAACCTCTCTGACTCGCTCCTGCCAATCCGGCGGGTGCGGGTACTCGTGGAACAGTTTCGTGGGGTCGACGCGTTCATCTTCGCCGTCGTCGCCGGCAGAACTCGACCCCATGGCCCAAGACGCCGCGGAAGACGCCGCGTTCGATAAAGAGCTGAACATGTTTGTCGTTCTTTCACCTTCTATCGGGCCGCTGTTCGCTCGCGATCTTCTTTCTTTTCTCTCTCTCTCTCTCTCTCTATTCTATTATCTTTCTCTTCTCACCCACAGGAAGCTGTTTTATCCCCAAATTAACAAACTTCTCTCTCTCTCTCTCTCTCTCTCTCTCTCTCTCTCTCTCTTCCGCGCGTCGTTGTCTCGTTTAAACGAGGGGTAACGCAAAGAAAAGAAGATGAAAATTTTGTTTGCCGGACGCGGGCTTCTTTCTTCTTTCCTTCTCTCTCTTTCTCTCTCCCTTCCGGTCAGTCGCGAATCGAGCGAGAGTCCAGATGGGATATTCTTACGTTACGCCTTGTCTTTCTTTTTGTGGCGTTTCTAGGACTGAGACCCTAAACCCTTTTGATTTTTTGTGCAAAACAACTCGCACTTTCAATTCCTTCTTTCGCGCGCGCGCACGTTTTGTGTGTATTCAGTTTCACACGAAAGGAAAACATCGTCATGCCGCCGAAGAAGAAAGCGACGACGACGACGACATCGACGACGCAAAGGAAGGCGACGAGAGGAAAATCACCGTCTCCGACCGCGCTGGGAGGAGAAGAAGAAGAAAAAGAAGAAAAGAAAACGACAGCGGCGAAGAGGAAATCGACAACGACTCGAGGAAAATCGCAGACGCCGATTGAAGAGGAAGAAGAAGAAGAGAAGAAGGAAAAGAAAAAGAAGAACGCGGACGAGAACGATAATAATGGCGTTGTGAAGAGTCAAAGTGTCGTCCTCATGGAGGAAGCGAAGAGAAATTTAGTCCTCGAGTCTGGTAATAAAGTTTCGTTGAGGCCTATATTGGGAGGCATTCGAGACGACGAGGAAGAGTCGACGACTGAACCGCTGTGTTATTTATTGCAAATTGATCAGACGAACGTCCTTTTGGACTGTGGATGGGACGATCGGTTCGATCAGACGGAATACGTGAAAGAGTTGGAGAAAATTGCGCCAACTTTGGATTGCGTGTTGATCTCGCACTGCACGCAACGACACGTCGGCGCGGTACCTTTGCTCTTCTCGGAACGAGTAAAGTGCAACCCAAACTGTAAAATTTACGCGTCAATACCGACGCATAAGTTAGGACAGATGTTGTGTTACGACATAGCGCTTGGATATTCCGAGTTTCGAGGCGAATTCGGAGAAGATGTTGGGTATAGTTTAGACGACGTGGATTTGGCGTTTAGTAAGTTCGTTCCGGTGAAGTATCAGCAACATTCAAGAGTGAGCGTTAGGAGAGAAAGCGCGGGTGGAGATGGCGGTGAGGGTAGCGCAGGTAATATTAATAATAGGAATAGTGGTAGTTCTACCAATAGCGATATCGTCGTCGAAGCTATCAACGCCGGTCACACGCTAGGTGGTTCGTGTTGGCGCATATCAAAAGATGCTGAGGATATCGTCTACGCGGTCGATTACAACATGCGAAAAGAACGACATTTAGCCGGGACAAATTTAGCAGAAACTGTGCACAGACCGTCGATATTGATCACAGATTGTCGAAATGTAGATAGAAAAGCGCCAGAATCGAGGTTGCAGGTGAGAGATTTGCCGTTAGTCGATTGCGTCTTAAAGCACGCGCGCATGGAAGGGAACGTGGTAATTTGTTGCGACGCGGTTGGGAGGACGTTGGAATTGGCTCTGTTATTGGAAGAGACTTGGAGAAACCAAAATTTAGGAAGCTATCAATTAGTTTTATTCAATAATGTCGCCGCTAACGCGTTGGAGTTTGCGCGATCTCATCTAGAATGGATGAACGAAGACGTTGGTTTGAAATTCGATAGCACGCGACAGAATGTTTTCGATGTGAAAAGATTGTTTCCGTGTCACTCGTACGAAGATTTCGAGAGATTACCCCCCGGTCCAAAAGTTGTTCTCGCCTCGCTGGCGTCCCTGGAAGCTGGATTTGCGAGGAAGTTGTTCGTAGAATGGGCCTCAGACGCGAAGAATTGTTTCATTTGGCCTGACGAAATCGGACGACAGGTTGGATTGGCTAAAGAGGTTGTCGAAAAGTGCAGTAAAGGAGACGCGAAGACGACTTCGTCAAAGACGAAGAAGAAGGACGCGATAATAAAAGTTCAATTAGCGAGGCGAGAAGCATTGTCTGGGAAAGAACTGGAAGCTTGGGAACAAGAACAAGAGAAGAAACGAATCGAGGCAGAAAAGAGGAAAGAAGAAGAAGCGAAGCGACTCGCAGAAGAAGGGGAGAAGAAACGTTTGTTGGATGAAGAAATGGACGTGGACGCAGCGACGCTCTCGCAACCAGTTGACGATGAAGATATTTACGATGAAAAGAAGTCGGGTGTTGGAGAGGAAGAAGAAAGAGCTGAACGTTTGGTACCGCCGCCTCAAGTGAATCAGGAAACTGGTATCGCGCTACGAGAGAAGCAAATGGTATTTGAGCGACGCGAGTGTATCGTCGACGGGTTCACTCCGGAAAGCCTCGAGTATCTCGTCTTTCCGGACGAAACTATAGGGCACTCTTCGTCATCCGATCCCTCAGATATGAGCGCGAAAACTGAGTACGGCGAAGCCATTGATGCGGAAGCGTTCTTCAGAGTCGCGAACGAGTTAAGACCGGAAATGACGAGAGATCAGTCATTCGAAAGTGCCGGAGACGTTGATAAACTTGTTGACGTTAACATTGACGCAACATTAGGAATAACCGCAAACTTAACTGACAAGCAACCGGATATGGATATTGACGCGACCTTGAGTGAAGAGGACAAAGCTCTGGAACGACCGGTAGAAATACCTACGAAAGTCGTCAAGGAAACGAAGGAAATCGTCGTGAAAGCGGCGATTGAATCAAACTTTGATTACGATGGATTAGCCGATGGCCGCTCAGTTAAAGCAATAATCCCGCGTTTAGAACCACGGCGAGTAATTCTCGTGAACGGCACCGTGAAAGATGCGGAGAAGCTCTCATCGCACTTATACAATGATTCTGAACACTTTCTGAAGAGCGCGAAGATAGACTACCCCAAGAATAATGAAACGTTAGACGCGTCGTCCGTACATCCAACGTACAAGGTTCGACTTTCTGAAGCAGTTTTATCATCCGCGCGTTTGCGACAGGTGAGCGGTTACGCCGTCGGTTGGATCGACGGCGTCATTGGGCCAATCCCTGAAGACGGTTCGGCACCTGAATTGCTCCCGGTACCAGTGAATGCTCTGAAATTAACTGTATCGAAAACAGTAAAGGACGAATCTTTACTCGCGGGGAAAGTCACCGAGGAAACATTGGTCAAGAAAGAGACAACTTCAGCCGCCACTGCTGCGATGGTTGAAGACAACGAAGAGAATGAAGGCACTGAAATGAACATTGTGGCTAAACATCACCGCCGCTCGGCATTTGTCGGCGACGTTCGTCTTTCCGAATTTAGAAGATATTT
>Ga0181559_10000143_pt1 | contig 57613 bp, 66 predicted proteins | sample 011ome_21_FD_133752 | JGI IMG/M metagenome (GOLD analysis project Ga0181559, IMG submission 133752) | Coastal salt marsh microbial communities from the Groves Creek Marsh, Skidaway Island, Georgia - 011508AT metaG (megahit assembly) | ecosystem: Environmental > Aquatic > Marine > Intertidal... | reverse complement strand
GGTACGTGAGCTGGGTTCAGAACGTCGCGAGACAGTTTGGTCCCTATCTGCCGTGGGCGTCGATACTTGAAAGGAGTTGCCCCTAGTACGAGAGGACCGGGGTGAACATACCTCTGGTGTACCTGTCATCCTGCCAAGGGTGCCGCAGGGTAGCTATGTATGGACGGGATAACCGCTGAAAGCATCTAAGCGGGAAGCCTCCCTTAAGATTAGGTATCATCGAGTCGTGATAGACCATCACGTTGATAGGCCGGGTGTGGAAGCGCAGTAATGTGTGAAGCTAACCGGTCCTAATAACTCTGTTCGCGCTTGTTGAATCCCACCATCAACGACAGTCCTGCAAATGGACCGTCTGCGTTGGCGGACGAGACATCGCAGCCAGATTTGCCCTTCTGGTGCATCGATTAAACCCGTGACACGCCGGCTTCATTGCTTGGTGACCATAGCGTCTGTGCCCCACCCGATCCCATCTCGAACTCGGCCGTGAAACCGGACTGCGCCGATGGTACTAACGCTCAAGCGTTGGAAGAGTAGGTCGTCGCCAGGCATTGCAGCCGACGTGAGCACGGAAAAACCCATTCATAATGCTTATAAAAGCCGCTGCCGGATTCCCGCGCGGCGGCTTTTTGGTCTCTGCCGAGGCCAGTCTTGGTGCCGCGGGGTGGAGCAGTCCGGTAGCTCGTCAGGCTCATAACCTGAAGGTCGTTGGTTCAAATCCAACCCCCGCAACCACCATGCTGCACGGCAGCCAGCAACAACGCGCGCAGGTATAAACGACCTGCTGAGCCCCGCTTCGGCGGGGTTTTTGCTGTGTGGGGCAGGCTGCCGGTGCACCAGCCCTTGCGCCGCTTGTCGATCCGCGCCTATTCGCGGGCTTCGGGATGGAACGACGGGGGAGCCTATGCTGAGCTGGATCGGACTGATAGGAGGGCTCGCGCTGCTGATCTATCTGACGGTGCGCGGGGTCAACATCCTGATCGCCGGGCCCTTGGCCGCGTTGCTGGTGGCACTGACCGCCGGGTTGCCCCTGCTTCCCCCGCTGGCGGACACGCTCGCCGATGGCAGTGCGGCGCCTGACTTTGCCACCGCCTATATGAGCGGATTTGCCAGCTTCCTGTCCGACTGGTTCCTGATGTTCCTGCTGGGCGCGATCTTCGGCGAGCTGATGGCCGCCTCCGGCGCTGCCGCATCGGTTGCGCGCTGGATCACCGCACGGATTGGTAGCCGCTATGCGCTGGCGGCAACCGTGCTGGCTTGCGCGGTGCTGACTTATGGCGGTGTCAGCGTGTTCATCGTCGCCTTCAGCGTTTACGGGCTGGCTGTTGCCCTGTTCCGTGAGGCTGATCTGCCGCGGCGCTTCATCCCGGGCGCGCTGGCGTTCGGGTCAGTGACCTTCACCATGACCAGTGCCGGTTCGCCCGAGATCCAGAACCTGATCCCCATGCCGTTCCTCGGAACCACCGCCTATGCCGCGTGGCAGGTGAGCCTGGTGGTCGCGCTGTTCATGGCCGCGTTCGGCTATGCCTGGATCGCGCGCATGGTGCGCAAGGCAGTTGCCAGCGGGGAGCGATTCGAGGCGCGCGCCAGCGATGATGCCTTTACGCAGGAGATGCGACTGCCGTCCGCGCTCCTCTCGATCCTGCCGCTGATCGGGGTGCTGGCGGTGTTCCTGATGACACAGACACTCGGCAAATGGGCCTTGCTCGCCGCGCTGGGCACGGGCGTCGCGATCGCCTGCGCGGTGGGCTGGGCACAACGCAAACAGTTCGGCGAGGTGTTCTCACGCGGCGCGACCGGCGCGGTGGTGGCCATAACCAACACCTGTGCCGTGGTCGGTTTCGGCGGGGTGGCCAAACTCAGCCCCGCATTCGCTGCCGCGCTGCAGGCGGTGCAGGCGATCCCCGGCAGTCCGTTGATCGGTGCGGCAGTGGCGGTGACGGTCATAGCGGGCCTGACGGGCAGCGCCTCCGGCGGGCAGACCATCGCCCTTCCGCTGATCGCACCGCATTATCTGGACGCCGGGGCGGACCCTCAGGAACTGCACCGGATCGTGGCCATCTCCTCGGGCGCGCTCGATAGCCTGCCGCATAATGGCTATGTCGTGACGACGATCCGCGCCGTATGCGGAGAAACTCACGCCAGTGCCTACGGGGCAGTGGGGGCGACCACCGTGGTGGTGCCGATCATTGGCACGATGTTGGCGCTGGTGCTGTTCGCCATTTTCTGAGCGGTCAGGCGGGAGGCTCAACTGCGGCCCTGGGTATCGAACTTCTCGCCTACCGTGAAATTTTCAAGAAAGCGGGCCGCTGGCCCCACATGGCGTTCATTCCCTGACATCGGCGTGACCCTCTCCGGCGGATGAGGCTAGGTCAATGGCAGCGTCGCAGGAAGCCTATTTCGTTGCTGGCGCAAACGGCAGGGCAAAGCTCGATTGCAGAGCTGAGTGGTTGAGAGTTACGGTGAGGCAATAATGGTGACAGTGCCCTTTACTGACGCGCTCCGGATTTCCCACCGGCATCCGGCAGCCCACCCACACCACAACTTACCGGCCCCGCGTAAGTAGCCAGGGCCCGCCGCACAGCCAGCCTGCTTCGTGCCTTCGTTTGAGCTCATGGTACCGCGCAGGAGCAGGCCAGAGCTTCGGGCACCCTTCCGCCGCCGGCTGGCTGGACTGGAGAAGGAGCGCGGGAGCGCCTGCGCCAGACCGCGATCAGAGCGTGCGGATGATGCCCGAAAAATCGACTCCGCCATTGCCCGCCGCATCATAGGCTTCGTAGAGTTCCTTCGCCTTTTCACCCATCGGCACCCTGGCGCCTGCGGTTTGCGCGGCTTCCATCGCCAGGCGCAGATCCTTGAGCATCAGCGCAGCGGCAAAGCCGCCCTGATAATCATTGTCTGCCGGGGACTGCGGGCCGACGCCCGGAACCGGGCAATAGGAGGTCATCGACCAGCACTGGCCAGAGGAGACCGAAGCGATATCGTAGAATTTCTGCAGGTCGAGGCCGAGCCGTTCGGCCAGCTTGAAGGTTTCGCAGGTGCCGTTCATGTGAATGCCCAGCAGCATGTTGTTGCAGATCTTGGCGGCTTGGCCGGCCCCGGCGGCCCCGGCGTGAATCACCGCCTTGCCCATCGCCTGTAGGATCGGTTCGGCGCGACCGAAGGCCGCATCGCTGCCGCCCACCATGAAGGTCAGCGTGCCGCCATTGGCGGCGGCGATCCCGCCCGATACCGGCGCATCGACCATGTCGTAACCGGCGGCCTGCGCGTCTTCTGCAACCTTGCGCGCGGTGGCCACGTCAATCGTCGAACAGTCAAGCAGGATGGCGCCCGCGGGCGCCTTGCCGAACACGCTGGCGTGATAGACGCTGTCCACGATCTTGCCGTTGGGCAGCATGGAAACGACCGCATCCACCCCGGCCACTGCTTCGCCAGCGTCGGTGAAGGGGGTGCAGCCCTGTTCCGCCGCGCGGGCCAGCGCCGCTTCGGCCAGGTCGAAGGCGTGAACGTCATGCCCGGCCTTTACCAGGTTGGCCGCCATGCCGCCGCCCATATTGCCGAGACCGATAAATGCGATTTTCATGTCGTGAACTCCTCAGCCGCGTTCAGCGGTGTTTCCAGTTGGCTTCGCGTTTTTCGACGAAGGCGGCCATGCCCTCGGCCTTGTCAGCGGTCGCGGTCAGGATCTGGAACAGGCGGCGTTCGGTAAGCAGGCCCTGCTCCAGCGTGGTTTCAAACGCCAGATTGACCATTTCCTTGTTGATCATGGCCGCCATCATCGGCATCGAGGCGATGGTTTCCGCGGTCTTCAGCGCGTCGTCCAGCAGCTGTTCCGCCGGAACGACCCGGGCGACGAGGCCCGCCCGCTCCGCCTCTTCAGCGCCCATCATCCTGCCGGTCAGGCACATTTCCATGGCCTTGCTCTTGCCCACGGCCAGGGTCAGCCGCTGCGATCCGCCCATGCCCGGCGCCACGCCCAGCTTGATTTCTGGCTGGCCGAACTTGGCCTTTTCGGAGGCGATGATGAAATCGGCCATCATTGCCAGCTCGCAACCACCGCCCAGGGCGAAGCCGTTGACCGCAGCGATCCAGGGCTTGCGCGTCGCGCGGACCACATGGCTGGTCCATTTGGCGAAGAAATCCTCAAGGTAGAAATCGGCGGCGGGCTTTTCCGACATTTCCTTGATGTCCGCCCCGGCGGCGAAAGCCTTGTCACCGCTGCCCGTCAGCACGGCGCAACGCTGCCCGTCATCGGCCTGATAGGCCGCGAATGCATCGATTAGCTCTTCCAGTACCTTGCTGTTCAGCGCGTTTAGCGCCTGCGGGCGGTTAAGCGTGATGAGCGTCACTGCGCCGCGCTGTTCAACCAGGATCGTTTCGTAACTCATTATGGTCCTCTCCTTGGGAAATTCAGATGTCCGGCAATTCGATCGGCTTCCAGGCCTGCTGCTTGGGCAGCGGTTCGAAGATGCGATTGACCAGTTCGTCAGTGACCTCCGGCGGCGTCGCCGGGCTCCACTGCGGGTCATTGTCCTTGTCAATCAGCAGGGCGCGCACGCCTTCCACGAAATCGGGCTGGCGGAACAGGCGGTGCACAATACCGAATTCCAGCCGCATCTCGTCAGCAAAATCGCCGAAATGCGGGCTGACGACCAGCAGGCGCAGCGTGACCTTGCAGGACAGCGGCGACTTGCTTTTCAGGATCTTGAGCTGCTTTTGCGCCCATTCATCCGGCTCAGCCTCCAGCGCGGCCAGCACATCTTCCAGCCGGTCGGATGCGAACAGGCGGTTGATCGCTTCCATATGATCGAGAATGCCCGCATGCGGCGGCTTTTCCGATGCGCGGTCCAGAATCACCGCTGCCCCTTCGGGGTGCAGGCAGATCTGTTCCTTCACTTCCTCCAGCCGGTCCGACGGGATGTAATGCGTGGCGATGCCTACTTCGAGGCATTCGGCGCCGTCCAGCCTGCCCCCGGTGAGGCCCAGATATTGCGCAAGGCGGCCCGGCAGGCGGGAGAGATAGCGCCCGCCACCGACATCGGGAAACAGGCCGATGCCGGTTTCCGGCATGGCGAACACCGTACGTTCGGTGGCGATGCGATAACGGCAGGGCAGCGTAATGCCCACCCCGCCGCCCATGGTGATGCCATCCATGAAGACGATGCCCGGCTTCATGTAAGTGTACATCAGATGGTTCAGGCGATATTCCTGATAAAAGAACGCATCGCCCGCCGCGCCGTGGCCCGTCGCGCTCTTGGCGATCGAAACCACGTCGCCTCCGGCGCAGAAGCCGCGCCCCTCGGCATGGTCCAGCATCACCAGCTGCACATCGTGATCCATGCGCCATTGCAGCAGCGCATCCGTCATCGCCTTGACCATGTTGAGATTGAGCGCGTTGATCGCCTTCGGTCGGTTGAGCCGCATGCGCCCGACATTGCCATCAACGAAAGTCAGCGCGTCAGCGAGGTCTCTTGTCACGTCTGCAGTTCCAATCGTCTTATTGTTCGATGCCAGACAGCACATAGGTGCCGGGCGCGGGTTCGATCGGCTTGAGCTTGCCACAGCCGGGTTCACGGGCCGCCACGGGCTCGCCCTTGTCCTGTTTCGCCAGCCATTCGTTCCAGAACGGCCACCAGGATCCTTCGTGTTTGGTGGCGCCTGCCAGCCATTCATCCGCAGTGGCCGGCAATTCCTTGTTCAGCCAGTAACCGTGCTTGTTGCGGTGCGGCGGGTTGATGACCCCGGCATTATGGCCCGAACCGCCCAGCACGAAGGTGATCGGGCCACCGAAATAGTGATGGCCCTGATAAACGCTGGTCCAGGCGGAGACGTGATCGTTCTTAAGCCCGATGATGGTGATGGGCGCGGTCACCCTGGTCAGATCCAGCTTTTCATCCAGCAGGGTGACCTGCCCGGGCACGCGCAGGTGGTTCTTGACCAGAAGATCGCGATTGTAGCTGGTCAGGAAGGCCTGCGGGATGTGCGAACCATGTTCGAACCAGAACAGCAGGTCCGATGGCGGGGCTTCCTTGTCGAGCAGGTAATGATTGACCCAGGACGACCAGATCAGGTCATTCGCCCGCATCATGGAGAACAGCTGCTGCAGCTCGTCCTTGTCGATATAACCTTTCTCGCCGACATGGACGTCAAGCGCTTCGACCTGCGCTTCGTTCACGAAGGCTGACCATTCCATCATGTCGGTGAAGTCGATCAATGCGCCGATCAGCGTGATGGAGCCGATCTTTGCGTTTTCATCCCGCGCAGCCAGCACCGCAGCAGCCATGGAAATCAGCGTGCCGCCCATGCAGAAGCCGAACAGATCGACCGATTTTTCACCGGTCGCCTTCATGACCTGATCCATCGCCTCGATCACGCCGCGGCCGACATAATCCGCCACTTCGCAATGGGCGTGGCCTTCATCGGGATCGACCCAGGACACGACGAAAACGGTGTTGCCCTGGTCGACCAGCCATTTGATGAGGCTGGAACTGGGTTGCAAATCAATCATGTAATATTTGTTCACCAGCGGCGGAACATAGAGCATCGGCCGCTTGCGCACCTTGTCCGTCGCCGGGCTGTACTGGATCAGCTGCATCAGGTCGTTCTGGTAAACGACCATGCCGGGGGTGGCGGCGATGTTTTCGCCCAGCCTGAAGGCGCCCTTGTCAGTGCGGCGGCGCACGATGCCGCGCCCTTCCGACATGTCTGCGAGGAGATTGGCGAAGCCGGCCACCAGATTGGCGCCCTTGGTTTCCAGCGTGCGGTTGATCACCGCAGGGTTGGTGAACGCGAAATTGGTGGGGGCCACGGCATTGAGATATTGTTCGACCAGCAGTTCGGCCAGCGCCCGCTTTGACTTGTCCGGTTCGGTCGAGCTTTGTACCAGTTCGCGCAATTGCTTGCCCGCCAGCAGATAGCCTTGCTTCATCTGGCGGAAACACGCGCTGCTTTCCCATTTTTCGTCCGCAAAGCGACGGTCGCCACGTTCCGGCAGGACAACCGGCTCCGCCTCGTCCTGCGGTTTCCACATGTTGGCCCACAGCCGCGACCAGCTGTCCATGGCGTTCATCTGGGTCTGGATAAGCTTTTCAGGCTGCGTGAAGACGCCTTTCATTACGTCCGACCATGCGGACAGAACGGCCATCTGGTCATATTTGCGCGATGGCTTGGGCAGGGTCGGCGAACGCAGGAAGTCCCCCAGCGCCTCGTTGAAGCGAGCGACGGATTCGGCCCAGTAATCCCTGGTCGCTTCGCTCTTTTCAGTGGTTGCAGCCGACTTGGCCATTCATGTCTCCTACGGGCATTGCATGTTGCGTTGCAGCATATCGGGACTCGCCACCCTATACAATCGCCTTGTCGGGGCCGGGCGAAAATGCTGCCCGGAATTCAGCTTTACTGGCTGAGCAGATCGCGCCCCACAATCATCCGCATCACCTGATTTGTGCCCTCCAGAATCGAATGCACGCGCAGATCGCGCCAGAAGCGTTCGATCGGGTAATCGCGCAGATAACCATAGCCACCGTGCAGCTGCAGCGCGCGATCGACCACGCTTTGCCCGTTTTCGGTCGCGATCGTCTTGGCCATGGCGGCAAAGCGGGTCTTGTCGGGTGCGCCTTCGGTCACCTTGACGGCGGCAAGATAAAGCAGCGCGCGCGCCGCTTCCAGGTCAGTCGCCATATCCGCCAGCATGAACTGAGTGTTCTGGAATTCGGCAATCGGCTGGTCGAACTGCCTGCGATCCTTGGTATACTGGATTGCCTCGTCAAGGCAGCGCTGCGCGCCACCCAGCGAACAGGCCCCGATATTGAGGCGGCCGCCGTCCAGCCCCATCATCGCGAACCGGAAACCGTGGCCTTCTTCGCCCACGCGGTTCGCCACCGGGACGCGTGCATCCTCGAAAATCACCTGCGCGGTCGGCGATGCGTTCCAGCCGAGCTTCTTTTCCGGAGCGCCGAAGCTGACGCCGGGCGTGTCCTTGTCCACGACCAGGCAGGTGATGCCCTTGCTCTTGTGTTCGCCGGTGCGGACCATGCAGACATAGACATCGTTGACGCCCGCGCCCGAGGTGAACTGCTTGGTCCCGTTCAGCACATAGTGATCGCCGTCCAGCCGCGCCGTCGCCTTCAGGCCGGCCGCGTCCGAGCCGGAGCCAGGTTCGGTCAGCGAATAGCTGGCCAGTTTTTCCATCGTCACCAGTTCGGGCAGATAGCGATCCTTCAGCTCCTGACTGGCGAAGCTGGCAATCATCCAGGTGGCCATGTTGTGAATGGAGATAAAGGCGCTGCTCGCCGGGCAGCCATAGGCCATGGCTTCCATGATGATCGCGGATTCAAGCCGGCCCAGACCGATCCCGCCATCTTCTTCGCTGATATAGATCGCGCCGAAACCCAGTTCGCCGGTCTGCTGGATGACATCTCGCGGGAAGTGATGAGCTTCGTCCCATTCGCCCGCAAAAGGCGTGATATTGTCAGCAGTGAAACGCTGCGCCATTTCCTGAATGGCCAGCTGATCATCGGTAAGCTGAAATTGTCCGGTCATCCCCGTTCCTTTTTCCTGTTTTATCCGCTCCGGCCTGGTCAGCCGCAGGCGATGCGCGTGATCGCCATATTGTCATCATAGCTGACCGTCAGCCGGTCCGGCCGGTAATCCATGGTCATCGCACTGCGCGGCGGTGCCCAGCGCAGCTGCCGTGCCCCAGTAATCCGCAGCAACACCGCGCCTGCTTCAGCCGAAGCGATATGGCCAAGATGTTCCTGCGCCGGGGCGGCATCGCACGCCCCCTCTGGCGCAGTGGCTGGCGCGCTCTCCACAGTGCCTTCATTCGCCTGGCAGGCAGTGACCAGTGGCAGCGCGGCGGCCATTGCGCCAAGTCGCATTGCGATCCCTGCCATCGTCACTCCTCTTCCCGGCCCGTGCGGCTCGTCGGCGGCGGGGCAGCCTGCCCCCCGCGCGCCAGCGTGCGTCGTCAGCTGATCTTTTCGATGATATCCTTGCCGAACAGTTCCTCGTCGCTCGGCAGGACCTTGGGGGTGGCCAGCGGCTTGGACACCCATGTTTCATTGATCAGGTCGCGCCACGAGATATTGTTGTTAGTCCCATTGCCGCCCCAGCTGCCGCAGCCCAGCGAGAAGGTCTGGCGCATCCCGTTCCACAGGTTGCCCGAGTTGGAAGGCGCCTGCGGCTGGTTGACCATTACGCGGCTGGTCTTGGTGCCGAAGGCCAGCTTCATGATGTTCTCATCGGAATTGGAATAGATGCCGCAGCTGTGGCCCTGACCCTGATAGGCCTGGATGGCGTTGGTCAGCGCGATTGCCTCGTCAATGTCCTTCGCCCGGTAAAGCGCCATGGTGACGGTCATCTTTTCGCCGGAAAAAGGATAGTCAGGACCGGCGCCGGTTTCGGGCACGATGAAGAACTTCACCTCTTCCGGCACGGAAAAGCCCGCGAAATCCGCGATGAACTGGGCCGGCTGGGCCACGACCTTGGCGTTGATGTGCCCGTCTTCCCAGATCGCCCCCTGCAGCTTCGCCTTTTCTTCGGCGTTGACGACATAGCCGCCCTGCGCCTTCAGCTTGTCCAGCATCTGGTCGTAGATCGCATCGAGCAGAATGACCGAATTGTCGGACGAACAGGACGCCGCATTGTCGAGCGTCTTGGAAATGCGGATCTTTTCCGCCGCTTCGTCTAGATTGGCGGTATCGTCCACGGTGATCACCGCATTGCCGACGCCCACGCCCAGTGCGGGCGTACCGCTGGAATAGGCGGCCTTGACCATCGGCGAACCGCCGGTGGCCAGCACGCGGTCGCACTGCCGCATCAGCTCGTTGGTCTTTTCCACTGACGGCGACTCAATCGCGATCACCAGATCGGCGGGTGCGCCCATCTTGACGATCGCGGCGCGCATCAGGTCGACGATCTTCTTGTTGGTGAGCTTTGAGCGCGGGTGCGGGGCGATGATGATCGAATTGCGGCCCTTGACCGCATGAATCGACTTGATCACCGGGGTCGCTTCCGGGTTGGTGGAAGGCGACAGCGCGCCGATCACGCCCATCGGCTTGGCGATCTTGACGATGTTGCGTTCGGGCAGTTCCTCGATCACGCCCACCGACTTGTCATCGATGATGTCGTACAGGGCGGCGCGCGTCTTGCGATCGATCTTGAGGAACTTGCCTTCGTAATTGCCGAGCTGCGTCTCATCCACGGTGAACTGCGCGATTTCCTGGCTCATGCCTGGCTTGCAGACGGACCAGACCATGGCGCGGATCAGCGCATCGACCTGTTCCTGCGTGTAATTGGCGATCTGTTCCTGTGCCTTGCGCGAACGTGCGATCAGTTCGGCCACTTCGGCGGCAACGTCAGTCTGGTCCATTTCGAGGGCGGTAGCCATGATGATTTCCTCGTTAAAGCGATCGGGTGCGGCAATCGAGCCGGTCCTGACCCGCGTTTTCTGCCGGTCAGGGACTCAGTTGGCCTTGATTTGCACATGGCCCCGGGCGGCGGCGTGATCAAGCGCTAGATTCGCCGTAACAACCTGCATATATGCAGGCCATGGACTGGGGTGACCTGCCATTTTTCCTTGCCGTGGCGCGCCATGGCACGCTGGCGCGTGCGGCCAAGGCGCTCAGGACCGATCCGACCACTGCGGGACGCCGGGTGCAGAAACTGGAACGGGCGCTGGGCGCGCGACTGTTTGAACATTCGCCCGGCGGCCATGTGCTGACGGCGGCGGGCGAAAGGCTGCTGGCCAAGGCCCGGGCCATGGACCGGCTGGCGGCAGAAGCGCAGGCGGCAGGCGGCGCGGGGGCCGGGGCCTCGCCATTGACCGGCACGGTGCGGCTGAGCGTGGCTGAAGGGCTGGGCAGCTGGTTCGTCGCACGCCGGATCGGGGCCTTTTCCGATGCGCATCCGGCGGTCACGGTCGATCTGGTGGCGAACAGCGGCTTCCTCAATCCGACCCGGCGCGAAACGGATCTTGCGGTGCTGCTGGCGCGCCCGCGCAAGGGGCCGCTGGTGACCGTGCGGCTGACCGATTATTCGCTCGGTCTTTATGCTGCGCGCGCCTATCTGGAGCGGTCGGGCGAGGTGCGCAGGGCAGAAGAACTGACCCGCCATCGTCTGGTCGGCTATGTGCCGGACATCGTTTATGCCCCTGAATTGCGCTATCTTGACGAAATTCCTCATGCTGGCACGGCAGCGCTGCGTTCCTCCAGCATCAACGCCCAGCACCAGATGATTGCGGCCGGGGCGGGGATCGGCGTGTTGCCGCATTTCATCGCCGGCATGGACCGCGCGCTGGTGGCGGTGTTGCCGAAAATCCCCATCCTGCGCAGCTTCTGGCTGGTGACGCACCGCGAAACCGCCGCTTTCCCGCAAGTGCGCGCAATGATGGACTGGCTGAAACAGGCGGTTGCCGCAGAACGGGATCTGTTCCTGCCGGGGGCTGGCTGAACCCGGAATCGGTGCGGGACGCACTCGACCCGATTGACGCGGCAGGCCTTGCGTGGCAGTGGGCCGCAGCCGGTTTTCCGGCCACCCGAAGCGGGTGTAGCTCAATGGCAGAGCAGAAGCTTCCCAAGCTTACGACGAGGGTTCGATTCCCTTCACCCGCTCCAATTCCTTGCCAAGCGCGGCTGGCTGGGCAAGACCGGGCCATGCCTTCCTTTTTCCTTGCATTGCTTGCCACAGCCCTCGCCGCATTCGGCTGGCGCGACCAGTTGCTGCTGGCGCGACTGGCTGAGCGGCACGGCCAGTCAGGCGCCCTGCTCGCGATTGCCTGGCTCGCCAGCGCCATCACCGCCGCATTCGCCGCCTGGGCAGGGTTCGCGCTGGCCGCGCTGCTGCCGCTTGCGGCCAAATCCATGCTCGCCGCAATCGCTCTGGTGCTGGCTGGCGCAGAAATGGCGGTCCCCTGGCGCTGGCGGCGGTTGGCGGCGGGGCCGCGCTGACGCTGGGCTGGATGCAGGCCGGGGCGCTGGCCGGCGCGGGGTGGCTGCGCGCTCTGCGGCTGGGAATCGGTGCGGCGCTGTTCCTGACCGGGCTTGTAATCGGACTTTCCGCGCGTGGAATCATCGGCTGATCGCCTGTCTCGATCAATGTGACGCGAATTCCGCGTGAGGCAGTAAAGACTGCGGCACCTATATCCCTTCCAGGAAACACACATCCGAAGGGGAAATGACATGACCGGAACCGGCGACAATGCGAAGAAAGCCCTGATCGATGCGCTGAACGGCGTACTGGCCGATCATCTGGCTCTGTATATCAAGACCAAGAATTTCCACTGGCATGTGGCGGGGCCGCGCTTTCGCGATCTGCACCTGATGTTCGACGAACAGGCCACCGCCATTCTGGGGGTGACGGATCTGATTGCCGAACGCGTGCGCAAGAACGGCGGGGGCACGCTGACCTCCATCGGCGCGATCGGGGCGAAGAGCCGGATCGCCGATCAGGACGCAATGGACCTGCCCGCCGAAACGATGGTGCGCGAATTGCACGATGACAACCAGACGCTGGTCAGCGGTCTGAGAGCGTTGAAGCAGGCGGCGGCCGATGCGGGTGACAATGCTACCGAAGGGGCGCTGGACGACTGGACTGACCAGGCGGAGCAGCGGGTGTGGTTCCTTGCCCAGACTCTCAAGGGCTGACTACGGCCCGGAGCCCGGCCACCTGGAACAGCGCCGCCTAGAACAGGGCGAGCTGGGGTGAGGCGGGGGGCGGTGGCTGTTCTTCGCCTTCGCCCTCCAGCGAACCGAGCGTCAACCCCATCAGCCGGATCGGCTGGGGCAGGGGCAGCATGTCTTCCAGCAAAGCGTGGCCGATGGCTGAAAACTGCGCCTTGTCGGCCACAGCGGCGGGCACGGACCGCGCGCGGGTGACCAGGCTGAAATCGGCATAACGCATCTTCAGCGTCACCGTGCGCCCGCGCGCTTGCGCCCGCTCGATCCGCGCCCAGACGATCTCGACAATGTGATCCAGCACCTCGCGCAGGGCCGGACCGCTTGAAATATCGTGCTGAAAAGTGCGCTCGCCCCCCACGGACTTGCGTTTGCGATCAGGGCGGACGGGGCGCAGGTCGATCCCCCGCGCGGCGCGATAGAGATAGTCGGCCTGGCTGCCGAAATGGCGGCGCAGCAGCTCGATCGGCTGGGCTGCCAGATCGCCGCCCGTCTCGATCCCCAGGCTTGCCATTTTTTCCGCGCCGCGCGGGCCGACGCCATGAAAGCGGCGGATCGGCAGGTCGCGCACGAAGGCGCCGCCTTCGCCGGGGCGGATCACGCACAGCCCGTCAGGCTTGTTCTGGTCGCTCGCCAGCTTGGCCAGGAATTTGTTGTAGGACACGCCCGCGCTGGCGGTAAGCTGCAATTCGTCGCGGATGCGCTGGCGGATCAGCTCTGCAATCCGGGTGGCCGAACCGATGCCGCGCAGATCGGCCGTCACGTCGAGATAGGCCTCGTCAAGGCTGAGCGGTTCGACCAGCGGCGTGTAATCCAGAAAAATCTGCCTGATCTGGCCCGATACCGCGCGATAGACGTCAAAGCGCGGCATGCGGAAGACAAGGTCCGGGCACAGCCGCGCCGCGCGCGTCGAGGGCATGGCGGACCGCACCCCGAACTTGCGCGCCTCGTAGCTCGCGGCGGCGACCACGCTGCGTGCGCTGGCGCCGCCCACCGCCACCGGCAGGCCGCGCAGCGCGGGATCGTCGCGCTGTTCGACACTGGCGAAGAAGGCGTCCATGTCGATGTGAATGACCTTGCGCAGGCCATGCGCTTCGGCATCCGCATCGCCACCAGTGTCCGCGTGCTCATCCATGATCGCCAGACTAGCCGCGCCGCCGTTCGCCGCAAGGCCCATGCACGGGGGCTGGCGCACCGCGCGCTGAGAGGGCATGGAGCGGCGATGATCGATCCCGCCCTCACACTAACGCGCAAGGGCATGAAGCTGGGCGAACTGATCGTGCTGCTGGCTATGCTGATGGCGCTGCAGGCGGCGGCGATTGACGCGATGTTACCTGCGTTGCCCGCACTGGCGGCTGATCTGGGGGTGGAGGAAGCAAATCGCCGCCAGCTGGTGGTGGGACTGTTTCTGGTCGCCAGCGGGTTGGGCAGCCTGATCCCCGGCGCGCTGGCAGACCGGTTCGGGCGGCGGCCGGTGCTGCTGACCGGGTTGGCGGGCTATACGCTGTTCGCGCTCGGTTGCGCGCTGGCGAGCGATTTCGGCCAGTTGCTGGTGATGCGGGTGCTGCAGGGGCTGTGTTCCTCCGCCGTGATCGTTGTGCCCACATCGATCATCCGCGACCGCTATGAAGGCGACCGGATGGCGCGGCTGATGTCCACCATCTTCGCGGTGTTCATCACCGTGCCGATCATCGCCCCCTCGCTCGGGCTGGCGATCCTGACTGCGGCGGGCTGGCGTGCGATATTCCTGGTATTGGCCGGCTGGGGCGGGGTGGTCGGCCTGTGGTTCTTCCTGCGCATGCCCGAAACCCTGCCTGCACAGCGCCGCCAACCGCTGGCCCCCGGCACCTATCTGGCCAATATGCGCCGCGCTCTCTGCCTGCGGGCCTCTGTGGGATATGTGTTCGCCGGTTCGCTGGTGACAGCGGGCATCTTCGGCTACGTCAATTCGGCGGAACAGCTGGTCGGCGAACATTTCGGCGCGGGGCACCATTTTGCGCTCATCTTCGGGGCGACTGCGGCCACGATGATTATCTCCAACCTCACCAATGCGCGGATCGTCGAACGGTTTGGCGCCCGCCGGGTTTCGCACATGGGTCTGGTCATCTTCATTCTGCTCAGCGCGGCGCAGATCTGGTTCGCGCTTGGCGAGTGGCAAAGCCTTGCCTGGTTCGTGCCGCTGCTGGCCGCGAATATGGCGGTGATCGGTTTCCTGACCGCCAATTTCAGTTCGATCGCGATGCAGCCGTTCGGGGAGATTGCGGGTGCGGCATCATCAGCGCACACATTCGTGCGCATGTTCGGTGCAGGGGTCATGGGGATCATCATCGGTCAGGCATATGACGGGACTTCGCGCCCGCTGGCCTATGCGCTGCTGATTATCGGCCTGCTGGCGCTGGCGCTGGCGCTGTTCAGCGAACAGGGCCGCCTCTTCCAGCGGCGCAATCCACCCCGGCCCCCGGCCAGCCTGCCATGAACGGGCCTTTCGATATCGCCATCGTCGGCGGCGGGGTGAACGGCGCGTCAATCGCACGTGATGCGGCCGGGCGCGGCGCACGCGTGCTGTTGCTGGAGGCGCGCGACCTGGCCAGCGGCACCTCGTCAGCATCGACCAAGCTGGTGCATGGCGGGCTGCGCTATCTCGAATATCACGAATTCGCCCTGGTCCGAGAAGCGCTGCGCGAACGCGAGGTGCTGTGGCGCATCGCCCCGCATATCATTCGTCCGATGCGTTTCGTCCTGCCGCATACGCCGGGCCTGCGCCCGCGCTGGATGCTGCGGCTGGGCCTGTTCCTTTACGATCACATCGGCGGGCGTCGGCATCTGCCGCCCGCCAGCGGGATTGACCTGCGCCGCCATCCTGCCGGGGCGGCGTTGCAACAGGGCATTACGCGCGGCTTTGAATATTCGGACGGCTGGGTGGACGATGCGCGGCTGGTGGTGCTGTGCGCCATGGATGCGGCGGAACGCGGGGCGCAGATCTGTTCCGCAACCCCGGTCAGCGCGGCGCACCGGGTGGACGGGCAATGGCGGATCGAAACGTCGGCGGGCCAGTTCCATGCGCGCGCGCTGGTCAACGCGGGCGGGCCGGGGGCGGATGATGTCGCGCGGCTGGCCGGGGCAGAGCCGGAATGGGGCATTCGCCGGGTGCGCGGATCGCATATCGTTACGCGCCGCCTGTTCGATCACCCCTATGCCTATATTTTCCAGCTGCCCGATACGCGCATCTGCTTTGCCATTCCCTATGAGGGTAAATTCACGCTGATCGGTACCACGGACCGGGACCACACCGGTTCGCTGGTGGAGGTGGCGGCGGGGCAGGACGAGATTGCCTATCTGCGCGAGGCGGCGGGCCGCTATTTCCGCAAGGCGGTCGGCCCGGACGATGTGGTGTGGAGCTATGCCGGGGTGCGCGCGCTGGTGGATGACGGTTCCGCCCGCCCTGAAGCGGCAACGCGCGGTTATCGCATCTCGCTGAGCAGCGCGGCACAAGGCGCGCCGCTGATGGGCATCTGGGGCGGCAAGATCACTTCCTCGCGCCATGTCGCGCAAGAGGCGGTCGACCGGCTGGCGGAACGGCTGCCGCAACTGCACGGCCCGCACTGGACCGCAAATGCGCCGCTGCCCGGCGGGGACTTTGCGGTGGATTGCCTTGATGATCTGGTCGAAACGCTGGCGGCGAGCCATCCGTTCCTGCGCGATGCAGAGGCGCTGCGCATCGCCCGCGCATATGGCACGCGCGCGCAACGCTGGCTGGGCCGGGCGAAACGGCGCGAGGAACTCGGCCGCGATTTCGGCTGCGGGCTGAGCGAGGCGGAACTGGAGTATATGCGCAGCCATGAATGGGCGCGCACGGCCGAGGATGCTTTGTGGCGGCGCAGCAAGCTGGGCCTTCACCTGAACCTGGACCAGCAGCGTGCGGTTGCCCTGTGGTTCCGACAAAATACCTCCTGATCAGTCATTTGCTGCGCAGCATTAGTGCAGCAAAACATGGCGCGCAGGGTGCCTTTCAGAGGGCCGGTGGCTTCATGGAGAAGATGGGTGTGTGCGGTTCGCGGGCCTGCATGCGTTGCAGCAACAGATCCAGTTCCGGTTCGGCGATGATGATCCCGGCATGAGCGGGGCGGATGAAGCCGGTTTCCACCATGTGCTGAGTGAACGCCAGCAAGCCGTCGAAATAGCCAAGCGCGTTCAGCAGACCCACCGGCTTGGCGTGATAACCCAGCTGCGCCCAACTGACCGCTTCCCACAATTCGTCCATCGTCCCGACCCCACCTGGAAGGGTGACGAAACCGTCGCAAAGCTCGGTGAAGCGGGCCTTGCGCTCGTGCATGGAGCTGACCACTTCCAGCGTGCTGCAACCGTGATGCGCCACTTCACGGCTGACCATCTCGCGCGGGATCACACCGATCACTTCCCCGCCTTCCGCCAGCGCCGCATCGGCCAGCGCGCCCATCAGTCCGAGGCCCCCCCCGCCATAGACGATGCCGATGCCCCGCCGGGCCAGTTCGCGCCCCACATCTGCGGCGAGCGCCATGTAGCGCGGGTCGGCAGGGGTGGCAGAGCCGCAATAGACGGCGAGGCGATTCACCGGGCCATGTCGTCCAGCATCAGCTGCGCGGTCACCCGCGCGCCGGCGATGACCGCCGGGATGCCCGCGCCGGGATGCGTACCCGCGCCGACCAGGTAGAAATTGGGGATGGCCGCATCGCGATTGTGCGGGCGCAGCCAGCCGCTCTGCGTCAGGCGCGGCTCAAGCGAGAAGGCGCTGCCCAGATAGGCGTTGAGATCCATCGCGAAGTCGCGCGGTGCGTAATGGAAGCTGGTGACGATCCGGTCATGAATGTCGGGGATCAGGCGGCGGCCGACTTCGTCCAGAATGCGCTTTTCCAGCATCGGCCCGACCTGCTCCCAGTCAATCGCCAGCTTGCCCATATGCGCGACGGGCACCAGCGCGCGGAACGTGCTCTTGCCCGCAGGCGCGACGGACGGATCAGTGACGGTTGGATGATGCAGGTGAATCACGAAATCGCGCGGCAGCACGCCATGGGTGAAGATGTCGTCGAACAATCCCCGGTAACGGGGGCCGAACAGCACTGAATGATGGGGGATGCCGGGCCAGCTGCCCTCGACCCCGAAATGGACCATGAACAGGCCGGGGGAATAGCTGCGCCTGGCCAGTCTGCGCGCCTGGCGGGGGCCGCGCCTGGTTTCGCCCAGCAGATCGCGATAGGTGTGCATCAGGTCGGCATTGGAGGCGACCGCATCGAATGCGCCCCGCCATCCGCTCTGCGTTTCAACCTCGCGCGCACGATTGCCGAGCGTGTGAATGCGGATCACCGGATCATGCAGGCGCACGCTGCCGCCCAGCCGCCGAAAATGGCGCAGCATGGCTTCGGCCAGACGATTGGTGCCGCCGCGCACCCACCACACGCCGTTGCGCTTTTCCAGATCGTGGACCAGCGCGTAAAGCCCGCTCGCGCGCATCGGGTTGCCGCCGAACATGATCGCCTGGATGGAGAATGCCTCGCGCAGCTTTTCGGATTTCATGTATCGCGAGACGAGCGCATGAAGCGAACGCCACCCCCGCTGCCAGACCAGCATGGGCGCGGCCCGGATCATCGCCTTTAAGGTCAGGAAAGGCGTCTGGCCAAGGCTTTCATAAGCCTCTTGACGGGTCTTGCGGGCATAGGCCAGGAATTCGTTATAGCCGCCCAGATCCTCCAGCGAAATCCGGGCGATTTCGTGGCGCAGCGATGCTTCGTCGTCGGAATAATCGAAACTCGTGCCATCGGGCCAGCTGCAGCGGCAGAACGGGCTGACCGGCATCAGTTCGACATCGTCGGCCATCTCATGGCCGGTCAGTTGCCACAATTCTTCCAGACAGTGCGGATCGATGATTGCAGTCGGCCCGCCATCAAAGGTGAAGCCGTCCTTTTCCCAGGCATAGGCCACGCCCCCGGGCCGGTCGCGCGCCTCCACCAGTGTGGTCGCGATGCCCGCTGCCTGCAGGCGGACTGCCAGCGCCAGCCCGCCAAACCCGGCGCCGACGATGCAGGCGCTCTTGTCTTGCGCGCTCATCCCCGCCCGCCTTTGCCTGCCAGCCGCGCCAGCGAACCGCCCGAGGCGATCCGGGCGCGATCCAGCGCGGTGGAACGTGCGGCGTGGAAGCGCTCGATCAGGGGTTGCGGCAGGCCATAGAGGCTTTCGAATAGGCGCTGCTGCTGTTGCGGGCTGGCCGCGCCCAGCAGGATGCGCGCCCGGCGGCGGTAGAAGCCGGTGCGCCGCCAGTGCCGCCGTGCCCGCGCTTCGGTCAGCGCCGCCAGCTGCGTACCCGCCAGATCGGCATCGGCGGCAATCGCCAGCGCCATATCGACCGCGTGCGGCAGACTTTCACCAGTCAGCGGATGGAACAGCAGCGCGCGAGTGCCCGCAACCGCGACCCCTTCGATCCGGTGTTCGGCCTGGCAGGCGGCAAAATCCCCCCCGGTCAGGATCGGCCTGATCCCGCTGGTCGAACCCAGGATCGTGCCGTCAATCCCGTGCGATGCGCAGCAGGAATCGATCCGGCGCGACAGCGCGGCGCGATCGAGCATGGGCAGGTGCACATAGCGGTTTTCCTCGACCAGCAGATGATCAAGCCCCAGCGGCAATATTCTGGCGAAACGGAATTGCCCGTCTTCGTCAATCGATCCGTCCATGATCACCGGGGCGGTCATGCCGTGGGGTTTTGCCGTCTGCAGATTGCGGCTGAGTGACGCGCGCCATCCGCCGATGAGATGCGCGGAGGGGACGAAGCCACGGCAGTCGATGACCGTTCGCGCCGCGATCTGCGTGCCGTCGTCCAGCGCGACGCCGTCGGCGGCGAGTGCGGCAATGGTGCGCCCGGTCAGGATCGCTTCGGCAGGCAGGCTCCGGCGCAGGCCCGCCTCGAAATCAGCCGGGACCAGCATTGCGCAAGCCGTGGACAGCTTGCGCTGGCCCGCCGGAAAGCGCAGCCAGCAGCCGCGATCCCATTCCGTCTTGCGCAGGCCCGAGAGCAGTTCGGCACCTTCGCGCGGGAGATCGCCGGGAAACCAGAACCAGCTGTTGCCACCGCCCAGCCGCCGTTCCTGTTCAATCAGGACGACGTCCATATCCGGCCTGTGCCGCGCCAGCGCCAGGGCGATCATTCCGCCCGAAAGCCCGCCGCCGGCCACCGCAATATCCCATTTGCGCCCGTTCATTGCCGTGCGGGTTTAGCGCATGAGCGCGCAGGCGCAACCGCTGGCGCAGACAATCGCACTATGCGACAAGCAGGCGATGATGCTGCGTCTCTTTCCCGGCCGCCGTTCGGCCGTCGCTTCACTCATGGCCGTTGTGGTCGTCGCGGCTATTCTGGTCGCCATGGGGCGCCCAGCGATCTGCGCCTGCGGCACCGTCAAATTCTGGCACGGGGTGGTGCAATCGGCTGAAAACAGCCAGCATATTGCCGATTGGTACAGCTTCAGCCACGTCATTCACGGGCTGCTGTTCTATTTCCTGGCCTGGCTGCTGTGGGTGCGCTGGCGCCTGTTTGGCGGAAGGTTGGCTGCCTATGCCCTGCCGATCGCGATCGCTTTCGAAGGCTTTTGGGAAGTGCTGGAAAATTCGCCGGTGATCATCGATCGCTATCGTGCGGTCACGGTCAGCTGGGGCTATGCGGGTGACAGCATCGTCAATTCGCTGTCCGACATCGGCTGGATGGTGGCGGGCTTTGCCCTGGCCTCGCGCCTGCCGCCCTGGGCCAGCGTGCTGCTGGCCGCCGCATTCGAATTGTTCACTTTGATCGCGATCAGAGATAATCTGACGCTGAACGTGCTGATGTTGCTCTGGCCGGTCGAGTCGATCCGCCAGTGGCAGGCTCTGGCATGACCATGACGGGCAAAAAGGAGATCGCAGCATGAAATCGGTTCTCTTGCATATTGACGGGACGGCAGAACAGGAAGCGCGTTTCCAGCTTGCCGCCGATGTGGTGCGCGCGATGGAAGGGCATCTCACCTGCCTGCAGCCGGTCGCGTCGATGGAAACCTACCTGCCGACGGACCCGTTCGGCATTTCCGCTTTCGCGGGAGATGCGCTGGAGCGTGCCCGCGCCTGGGAGAAGGAACAGCAGGACGCTATCGAAACGCGTCTTAGGACGGAAAATATCAGCTGGGACTGGCATGCGCACCCCGGCGCGCCCGCGCAACTGATCGCCGATCACAGCTGGCTGAGCGAGCTGGTGGTGGTCAGCGCCCCGCAGCAGGACTGGCCGGGCCGGCTGGCGGTGCCGCCGATTGCCGCTGATGTGGTGATGCGCGCGCGCGCGCCGGTGATGGTGGTGCCGGCACAGACCCGGCAGTTCGCTTGCACGGGCACGGCAGTGGTTGCCTGGAACGGTTCGGCGGAAGTGTGCCAGGCGCTGCGCGGGGCGGTGCCGCTGCTGCGACTGGCGGCAGAGGTGCTGGTTGTGACCATCCCGGATGAAGGTGTCGCCGATTTTCCGCCGATGGAAGGGGCGGCCTTCCTCTCGCGTCACGGGATCGGCAGCGAAATCGTGGAAATCCCGGCGCAGGGCCGCGCACCGCAGGACATGCTGCGCGCCTTTGCGGCGGATCGCGGGGCGGCATGGATGGTGATGGGCGCCTATGGCCATTCGCGCCTGCGCGAAATGCTGCTGGGCGGGACCACGCGTGAAATGCTGGTCAACCCGCCCGTGCCCCTGCTGCTGGCGCATTGAGACCAGCCGTCAGGGTTCCTTGTCAGTCGGCAGGGGCAGGCGGGCCGGTGGCATCCGGCCGTCGCCCTTGTCCCCCTTGCCCAGCAGATAGCGGTCGAACCAGCCCATCATCCTGAGGTTATAGTCATAGCGCGCCGCCGCCGCCCGGTTGCCGTGGCCTTCGCCGGGATAAAGCACCAGCCGCACCGGTGTGTCCGTGCGCGTCTTGATATGGCGGTAGAGTTCAAGGCTCTGTCCGGGATCGACGCGGGTGTCCTTCAGCCCGTGCAGGATCAGCAGGGGCGTTTTCGCCTTGCCTGCGTGATAGATGGGCGAACGTTCCAGCATGAACTGCCATTCTTCCCATGGCCACGCCAGTTCGTGCACCAGATGCATCTCGTTCGGGATTTCAGTGGTCCCGAATTTCGAGATATTGTCCGACAGGCCCACGAACATTACCGCGGCGGCATATTCCTCGCTCTGCGCGGTCGCCCCCCAGGCCGTGGCATAGCCGCCATAGGAACCGCCGGTGATGCCCACCCGCGCCGGATCGGTAACCCCTGCTGCGACCAGGGCGCGTTTGGCATCCACCAGATCGTCAAATTCCTTGCCCGCGAAATCGCCCTGATGCTGCCGGGAAAAGGCCGAGCCATAAGCGGTTGAGCCGCGATAATTGGGCAGGAACACGGCATAGCCGCGCGCCGCCGCCACTTGCCCCGGCCCACCGTAATTGGTGATCCAGCCGTTGGATTCATGCGCTTCCGGCCCGCCATGGACGTCAAGAATGGTGGGCGCGCCGCCCTTCTTCACCCCGCCCACCGGTTCGATCAATATGCCTTCGATCCGCTGCCCGTCGCGCGCGGTGTAGGACAGCGTGCGCTGCGCCCCGAAATCGATGTCCGAAAGCCAGGGATTGTGATGGGTCCAGCGCTGGAATGCGCCATCCCGCAGCACGAACAGCTCTTCGGGATGAGCGGGCGAATCTGCGCGCAGGGCAATCGTGCCGCCCGCCGCCGCAAGCGATTGCAGGATCAGCGGCCCCGGATCGAGTTCCTGATCCGGCGTGCCGTCGGCCCGATAGGTGCGATAGCGGCTCTGCGCGCCGAGGTGAATCACCGCCGCCAGCCGCCCGTCTGCCAGCCATTGCGCATCCTGCGCGGCTTCTGCCGCACCCTGGTTCAGCGCGCGCATCGCCCCGCTGGCCGTGTCGACCAGATAGAGCGTGGTCGGTGCCGGATCATGGCTGTCCGTGGCCGCGATCAGCGCAATCGCCTTGCCGTCAGGCGACCATTCGTAATCGCCGATCTTGCCTTCGGTCTGGATCATTTTGCCCGCCACACCGCCAGGCAGATCGATCAGTTGCAGGCGCTTTCTCGTGTAACTGTCATCCACGCTGGGGCTGGGCGCGGTTTCGATCAGCGCGCGCCGGCCATCGGGCGAAAGCTTGAAACCGGAAACGAAGCCCGGCACCGCGATGGGGCGGGGATCGCGATCGGGCTTGCGGCTTACCCGCGCCGCGAACAGCCGGTTGAAGCGATAATCCTCCTCGAAAACCTGCGCATCGAAGCCCGCTTCCACTTCCGCCTTGCGCCGCGCATCCTCGCCCGGATCGGCCAGCAGATACAGCGTCGCCCCGTCCGGGCTCCACGCGAAATCCAGCACATTGGCGCCCGCGACTTCCGCCAGCTTGCGGTGTCCCCCGCCATCCACTGGGATGCCCCAGACCGCGTCCTTGCCGCCCTTGTCAGCCCACAGAAAGGCAATCAACTTGCCGTCAGGGGAAAAGCGCGCTGCGCCCACATTCATGTCAGCGGGCAGGTAATCGCGTTCCTGCCCCGGTCCCCAGGCCAGCTGGAGCGAGAGGCGCGCCTTGCCATCCTTTTCCCCCTGCGTCACATCGGGAAAGCTGGCCAGGAGATAGGCAATCCGGCTGCCGTCAGGGGCAACCGCCATCGCCGCCACCGCTTCGGTGCGGGCGACGTCCTGCTCCGTCATCGGTCGGGCAAAAGCGGCAGACGCGGCAAGCAGGGCCAGCAGGGCGGCGAAGCAGGCGGTATTTTTCATGAAGGCGAGTGTTAAGCGGCTTTGGCGGCTTGCGAAAGAGGCCGCGTGAGCGAGAAGGCTCCCGCCGGGGTGATGGGCGGGGGAACCGCTGCGCACCCGGGCCATTGCCGCACCCCACACAAAAAATGCCAATTTTGATCCTGATCGTATATCCGGGCGGCGAGGCGCGTCATCCTTGCGGCGCGAAATAGCGTTCGGAGAGGAAATAAACATGCAAAGCGCGGTGGATTTCACAGGGTGGAGCGGGCTCCTGCTGGGGCTGGCGGCGGTCTTCGCCGGGATCGGCGCGCTGCGCAAGCCGGGCATCTGGCGCAGGATGATCGAGGAAGTGGAACAATCGCCCACCGCCCAGTTCGTCTGCGGGATGCTGGAACTGCTGGTGGGCGCGATCGTCTATCTCGCCAATCCGTGGTTGCCGGGCGATACGCTGGCCTGCGCGCTGAAGGGGCTGGGCGGGCTGATGATGGCCGAAGCGCTCGTAATTCTGGCGTTCTGCGACATCTACACCCAGTTCTGGCTGAAGAACCTGGGCGCGATGCACCGCGGCTGGGCCAGCTTCACCGTGGCCATGGGCATTGCGCTGACCGTGGCGGGCGGGATGCATCTGGCGGGCCGCCTCGTCTGACCGTTTGCTTTGACAGGCCAGCCGCGGGGGCGTAACCCTGCGGCTATCCCCGGGGAGCCAGCTTGTGGCTGAGAGGGGCGGGGTAAGCGCCGCCCGACCCGTTGAACCTGAACCCGTTAACACGGGCGGAGGGAGTGTGCGGTCGTTTCCCTTGTCGACAGGCCCCGCGTTCCGCCCAACTGGAAAGTTGCAACGCATGGCTGACATCAATTCCAAGCTGGAAATCGGGGTTACCACCGGCCCGATCCGCGGATCGCGCAAGATTCACGTCGGCCCGCTCAGGGTCGCCATGCGCGAAATCAGACTCGAACCTTCCAGCGGGGAAGCGCCGGTCCGCGTCTATGACACCTCCGGCCCCTATACTGATCCCGATGCGGCCATTGATATTCAGGCGGGCCTGCCGCAGCTGCGCCGGGCATGGCAACGGGCGCGCGGGGATGTGGAGGAATATGCCCCCCGCGCGGTCAAGCCGGAAGACAATGGCCAGCTGGGGCCGGATCGTTCGGGCGGCGTCCCGCCCTTTCCCGGCGCGGCGCGCAAGGTGCTGCGCGCAAGGCGGGGCGCGAACCTCAGCCAGATGCATTATGCCCGCCGCGGCATCATCACGCCCGAGATGGAATATGTGGCCGAACGGGAAAATCTGGGGCGGGAATTGGCGCGCGATCTGGTCCGCGACGGGCAGGATTGGGGCGCGGCCATCCCCGATTACGTCACCCCCGAATTCGTGCGCGACGAGGTGGCGCGCGGCCGTGCGATCATCCCCAGCAACGTCAATCACCCGGAAGCCGAACCGATGGCGATCGGGCGCAATTTCCTGGTCAAGATCAATGCCAATATCGGCAATTCCGCGGTCGCCAGCGATGTCGCTGCCGAAGTGGACAAGATGGTCTGGTCAATCCGCTGGGGCGCGGACACGGTGATGGACCTCAGCACCGGCCGCAACATTCATGACACGCGCGAATGGATCATCCGCAATTCGCCCGTCCCCATCGGCACCGTGCCGATTTATCAGGCGCTGGAAAAGGTCGGCGGCATTGCCGAGGACCTGACGTGGGAGATTTTCCGCGACACGCTGATCGAACAGGCCGAACAGGGGGTGGATTATTTCACTATCCACGCCGGCGTGCGCCTGCCCTATGTCCCGATGACGGCCCGGCGGGTGACCGGCATCGTCAGCCGGGGCGGCTCCATCATGGCCAAGTGGTGCCTCGCGCATCACAAGGAAAGCTTCCTCTACGAACGGTTTGACGAAATCACCGAGATCATGAAAGCCTATGACATCGCCTATTCGCTGGGCGATGGGCTGCGCCCCGGTTCGATTGCGGACGCCAATGACGAGGCGCAATTTGCCGAGCTTTATACGCTGGGCGAACTTACGAAGCGCGCCTGGCAGCAGGACGTGCAGGTGATGATCGAAGGCCCCGGCCATGTTCCCATGCACAAGATCAAGGAGAATATGGACAAGCAGCTGGAGGCTTGCGGGGAAGCGCCCTTCTACACCCTCGGCCCGCTCGTCACCGATATCGCGCCGGGTTACGACCACATTACCAGCGGGATCGGCGCAGCGATGATCGGGTGGTACGGCACGGCGATGCTTTGCTACGTCACGCCCAAGGAACACCTCGGCCTGCCCGACCGGGACGATGTGAAGGTCGGCGTGGTGACTTACAAGCTGGCCGCTCACGCGGCGGATCTGGCCAAGGGGCATCCGGCGGCCAAGGTCCGCGACGATGCGCTGAGCCGCGCCCGCTTCGAATTCCGCTGGCGCGACCAGTTCAACCTGTCGCTCGATCCCGATACGGCGGAGCAATACCACGACCAGACCCTCCCGGCCGAAGGCGCCAAGACCGCCCACTTCTGCTCCATGTGCGGGCCGAAATTCTGCTCGATGAAGATCACGCAAGAGGTGCGGGACTTTGCGGCGAAGCAGAACGCCGCGCCCGACACGTTCCTCGCCGCCGAGGAGGCCGAAAAGGGCATGGAAGAAATGAGCCGCGTCTACAACGAAGGCGGGCGGGAGTTGTATGTGGGCGCTGGGGGAAGGGAACGGGATTGATCGTAATTGACGACAAAGGCCGTCGCATCGCCATTGACGGATTCTATCGGAGTTCCGATAATCGGAACAGAAAGGAGGCGAGCATGAGTGAGCATCTGCAAAAACTGATCGATGCCTCTCGGGGCCGGACAATGTCGGCTGCCGAAAAGGAAGCGCAGCGCCGCAGCTTCGCCTACGGCAACGCGCATATCGAAAATGACCGCGTAACGCGCGCAATGGTCGATGAGGCGGCGGAGAAGCTGGGCAAGGCCCGCTAAGCGATGAGCGACGAGGATCGTCACAGCATTGCGGCGCAACCGTCGTTCATTTCCGACCCGATCGAAGAAGCAAAGCGGGAATCGGAAAACGCGGTCGCCCAATTCGACCGCGTGCTCGACCTGATCGACGAAGTGGTACGCGATGGACGTTCGTTCCGTTTGCGACCGTCGATCATTCTGGACTTGCACCGCATCGCGTTGGACGGACTCTCGAGCTATGCGGGGAATTTCCGACCAGCGGACGTATCCATAGGCCAAAGCAGGCACACGCCTCCGGGCGCACGTCGCGAGCGCTGGCCTATTACGTTCTGTGCGCCAAGATCGGCTACCGCCTGCCCGGCCATGAAACGCTTCCCGAACAGATTGCCCGTGATAAGGGGCCGTATTACGCGGCGTTGGAAGAAGCGGACGGACATTGGAAACAGCGAAAGCTCGATCTCTCCGCCATGGAGAAATTGCTCGACGAGTGCCTCGCGAAACAATTGCTATCGGCTTACGAGGACGCGAAGGATCCAAACTCGGGGACGCCGAAAGAGCGCAAGTTGCATTAAGCCATTCTCGAATTCCGGGCACAAATTTCGGGGACACTATACTCATTGGCTGTTCCTCGCTTTCCGAGTCCGGCGCTGTTGGCGTGGCCCCGTAGCATGGCCGCGACGCCGCCGTTGATCTATAGCCCCCCGATGACCTCCAAGCTCGAACGCCGCATTCTCGACGCGCTGCTGGGCAAGCCGCTGGTCACGAATGCGTTTCGGGGGATGATGGTCGAGGCGATGCTGGCGGAGGTGCTTGAACCCGATTAGCGATGGTGCGGTGCGGATTGGGCTTCGCATGATTTCGAGAATGCCGCAGGCGTGCGGCTGGAGGTCAAGCAGTCCGCCGCGCTCCAGTCATGGCATGGGGAGCGCGCGCCCCAATCCCGGCCGCTTCGACATTGCCGCGCGCAAGATGCGCTGGGAGGGCACCATAAAGGTCGAGGAAGGCGGGCGCGCCGCGGCGATTTATGTCTTCGCCTGGCACCCGGAATGCGATGCAGCCAAGGCAGACCATCGCGATCCGGCGCAGTGGGAATTCCACATCGTCCCCGCATCCGCCTTGCCGCCACGGAAGACCCTAGGCCTCGCCGCTGTCCGCAAGCTTGCCGGGTCGGTGAAGATCGATGCGGTCGCGGGCGAAGTGGCTGCTGTTCTGAGAAATCTGGAACCCGGATCAAGTCCGGGGTGACGAGGGAAGGGGAAGTGATCGCAGTTCCGGCGGCACTCGTCCCCCACCCGCTAACGCATCCCTACCAGCACTCGGTCCAGCGCCTGCAGGAAGCGCGAGCGTGCAGGTGGCCTTTGGCCGTCTCCGCCTCCGACTCCCTCCGTGCGAAACGGCGTCGGGCCGCCGCCGCTCCCGCCCAGCGGGCCGTCCATCCCCGCGCGCAGGTCGGCCATGATCGCGCGGGTGGCCACCGCGCCGCCAATGGACCCACCGTCGAATGAACTGGAGATATGCGTGACCGGGAGTTCTCGATATCCCATTTGCAGGCTCGAAAGGGCTTGCGGCGTAGGGTCACCCCCCCCCTCAGCCCCGCTTCATATGCTCCAGCCCCTTGATCGCGCCCGGCTTGAGGCTGGGTTGCGAGGCATTCTGTTTGGGGGGCTTCGCCGCCTTGGGCTTGCGGATTTCCCTGTTCGATTTCTTCTGGCCCTTGGCCATGTCCGTTCCAATCAGGGGCGGAAGGCCCCGCACCCGGCGTAGCTCATCTGAACGCCGCTGGCGCGTGAATTCGGCGCGCCGCCCGGGGGGCGGGCCGGACCCTTTTTTAGGGATGTGTCCGATACGTCCGCTTCGCGGTCCGCAGGATCAGCGTTTGCGCACGAATTCGGCGCGCAGCACCAGCCCTTTGATGCCCGGATAGCGGCAGTCAATCTCCTGCGCGTCGCCCGTCAGCCGGATCGAGGGGATGAGCGTGCCCTGCTTCAGCGTCTGGCCCGCGCCCTTGACTGTCAGATCCTTGATCAGCGTCACCGCATCGCCATCGGCCAGCAGGTTGCCCACCGCATCGCGGACTTCCACCGCTTCGTCAGCCGCGCGTTTCGCGGCGAGTTCGGAGGCGGGCATCCATTCGCCGCTGTCCTCGTCATAGACATAATCTTCGTCATCGCCTGCCATCTGTGCGCTCCTTCCGCTGTGCGCCCTTTGGCAGCTGTGCGCGCCGCTGGCCAGCCAAAGCCGCGTTCAGTCTGTTCCGGCCGGGTACTGCGCCTTGATCCGCCGGATTTCGGCGACTTCGCCAGCCACGATCGCCAGCGCGTCCTGTTCCTCGCGCGACAGGGTGGCCTTGTCGAAATGGGCGATCAGCACTTCCAGCGCCTCGCCAATGTGGCCGAGCTGACGGCCATAGCTGCCGACCTCGTCCAGCACGCGCCGTTCGATGTCGGGCCGGGGGGTCTGGCCCAGTGAGATGTTGAACAGGCCGATCTGCGCGCCCTGATTGGCGAAGGTCCAGGGATTGATCGATTGCCACAGCCGTTCGGGGGCGAGGCTGACCTGGAAAGGGGTGGAAGTGTCGCTCATCGTTATGCTCCGTCGCAAAGTTGTTCGCGTTTTCGCATGGTAGCCTGTTGTGCGCCGCAGTGCGAGCAGGCGGCCGTGTTGCCGCAAAGATTAGGCTTTCCGGGCGATCCGTGCTATGTGGTACGCGCTGACGTCGAATTATGCGACGGACTTCGACTTTTGACGACCGCCGCCTGCCCCCCGTTGCGTACGGATGGCCGCCGGCGCAAACCAGACGACGACTTCCTTTCATCGGACGATCTGAAGCACGACCCGCAGGGCAGATCCGCCCGAGGGCAATCACTCGTTTCTTGAAAGGGAACGCTCATGCCTGTTGGCACCGTAAAATTCTTCAATTCCGACAAGGGCTATGGTTTCATTCAGCCCGAAGACGGCGGCAAGGACAGCTTCGTCCATATCTCTGCCGTGCAGGCCGCCGGCATGCACACGCTCGAGAAGGACCAGCGCCTGAGCTATGAGGTCGAAAGCGGCCGCAATGGCAAGGAATCGGCTGTTAATCTCGCCGCTGCCTGATGCCAGATTTCCCCGGCGGGACATGCGTTTCGCCGGGGCTTTCTCCCCCAGTCCGGAGGCGCTCATGGCCCAGAATTTCGAGTTCTACGATGAACGCGCCCGCGAGGCCGCGCGCGAGGCAACCGTCGCCACGCTGGACAATGTGCGCGAACGTGCGCTGCGTTCGGAAAAGGCCTGGCGGGTAATGGCGGACCGTGCGCTGACGATCGAGCAGGACCGGGTCGAGGCCAAGCGCGCACGCGATGAACGCATCGCGCTCGAACTGGCGGAAGCGGACGCCTTCCAGCAAAGCTGACCGACCTGAGTCGCTGGCGCGCAGCCTGCGCCTTTCCCATCCGGCCGCCGGTGCGCTATGATGCACCTCATGAGCCAGCATTGCTTCCCTCGCCTCTGTGCGATCCGGCCCGCCTGCCTGCCGCGCCCTTTTCATCGCGCCGCGCCCGTGCGCACGCTGCTCGCCCTGTCAGGCGCAGCGGCGCTGGCCGCCTGCCATCCGGGCGGATCGGGGCACGGAGTTCCTGGCGATCCTGACGATCCGCGCCCCTTTGCCGGTATCGGTGCAGAGGAGGAATTGCGCTTTGCCGGAACCGAGCCGTTCTGGGGCGGCAGTGTGAAGGGCGCCACGCTGATTTATACTACGCCAGAAAATGCAGAGGGCACGGCGATCACCGTGACCCGCTTCGCCGGGCGCGGTGGCCTGTCCTTCAGTGGCCGGCTTGACGGGCGAGGTTTCGACATGATGGTGACGGAGGGCAGCTGCAGCGATGGCATGTCCGATCGCGCCTATCCCTTCGCTGTCACTCTGCGCATTGGCGCGGAGCAGCGCGGCGGCTGTGCCTGGAGCGCGCAGCACCCCTTTACCGGACCGTCCCAGCCATGAGCGGGCGGACCGCCTCTTGCCAATGCGGCCAGCTCAGGGCCCATTGCACCGGCGATGCCGCGCGCATTTCGATGTGCCATTGCCTGGCCTGCCAGAAACGCACCGGTGCGCCCTTCAGTGCGAACAGCCGCTTTCCGCGCGGGCAGGTGCGGATCGAGGGGGCGAGCCGCAGCTGGCAGCGCCGGGCCGATACGGGCAACGGGGTGACGCATCACTTCTGTCCCGATTGCGGAACCACCGTCTACTGGGAACTGTCCGGCTTCCCCGATGTGATCGCGCTCGCCAACGGGCTGTTCGCTGACCCGGCCTATCCCGCGCCGTCAGTCTGTGTGTGGGAAGAGGCACGCCATCCCTGGACGGACGAGATCGCCGCGCTCGACATTCCGCGCTGGCCGCGCATGCCCGATTGAGCGCGCGCGGCCCGGTCAGCGGCGCATCAGCCGGGTGACGCCGGTGACGAAGAAGGCGGTCGACCAGCCCATCAGCAACACCCCGTTCATACCCTCGATCGCGGCCACCAGGCGCCATTGTTCGGCCAGCAGATCGTCATCGTAACCGGTGGTTGAATAGGTGATGGTGGAAAAATACACCGCCTCGCGGATGTGCGGCAGCGCCCCCAGTTCCAGATAGAGCGCGGCATAGGCCCAGATTTCCGCAGCATGGAGAATGAACAGGCCCAGCACCAGCGCAATGGTGAAAACCAGCGCGCGCAGGCGCGTGTCGCGCCAGGGGTGCTCCGCCTCTTCGCGCAATTCCATCCGCAGCACCCTGCTCAGGAACATCAGCCCGGTGCCGTGCCAGATGACGGTCAGCAGCACCATGCCGGTGGAAATGGCGAGTTCATCGAACATGCGCGCTTATTTCAACGCTTCGCGTGCAGCGTCAATATGCGCTCAGCGTGCATCAGCCATGATCATTTCCGCGCCCTTTTCCGCGATCATCATGGTGGGCGCATTGGTGTTGCCCGAAGTGATCGCGGGCATGACCGAACAATCGGCCACGCGCAGCCCGCCAATCCCCGTTACGCGCAGCCGTTCGTCCGTCACCCGCCCCATGGCGGCGGTTCCGGCCGGGTGAAAGATGGTCGTCGCGATATCGCCGATGGCGCCGATCAGCTGCGCATCCTCGGTGATAGCGGCACCGGGGCGCACCTCTTGCGGCTGGTATCTGGCCAGCGCCGGCTGGCTGACGATCGCCCGGGCCTGACGCACGGCGGCCAGCGCCACCTGCCGGTCCGCTTCCTGCGCGAGATAGTTGGGGCGGATCAGCGGATGAGTGGCGGGGTCCGCACTTGACACATGCGTGCTGCCGCGGCTGAGCGGGCGCAGGTTGCACACGCTGGCGGTGAAGCCGGGGAAGGGGTCGAGCGCCCCGCCAAAGGCTTCGAGGGTGAGCGGCTGGACATGATATTCGAGATCGGGGGTCGCCACATCGGGGCCCGAGCGTGTGAAGGCGCCAAGCTGGCTGGGCGCCATTGCCATCGGCCCGCTGCGGTTGAGCGCGTACTCCAGCCCGATCATCGCCTTGCCCCATAGCGTGGCCGCGCGCTGGTTGAGCGTGGGGACGCCCGACACGCGCCAAGCGCAGCGGATCTGGAGATGATCCTGCAGATTCTCGCCCACTTGCCGCTGGTCAAGTACGGGGACAATCCCCAGTTCGGCAAGGCGGCGGGCATCGCCGATCCCGCTGCGTTCGAGAATCGCGGGGGAGCCGATTGAACCGGCGGAAAGGATGACCTCGCCGCGCGCGCGCGCCAGCCGCGCTTCGCCACCCATGCGATAGTGAACCCCGGCAGCCCGTCCATCCTCGATGGCGAGGCGATCCACCAGCGCATCCGTGACGACCGCGAGATTGGGGCGCTTGAGTGCGGGTTTCAGGAAGGCGTCGGCCACGCTCCAGCGACGGCCGCGCTTCTGCGTGACTTCGAACAGACCGACGCCGTCATTGTCGCCCCGGTTGAAATCGGTGGTGGCGGGCACGCCATGCTGCTGCGCAGCGCGCTGGAAGGCGTCGAGAATGTCCCAGCGCAGCCGCTGGCGTTCGACCCGGTATTCGCCGCCCGCACCATGAAACGCGCTTTCGCCCAGCCAGTGATCCTCGACCTTGCGGAAATAGGGCAGCACATCGTCCCAGCCCCAGCCGGCCAGGCCCATTTGCCGCCAGCCATCGTAATCCGCGGACTGGGCACGGATGTAGATCATGCCGTTGATAGACGAACAGCCGCCGATCACCTTGCCGCGCGCATAGTTAAGCCGCCGACCGTTCAGCCCTGCTTCCGGTTCTGTCACCATGCACCAGTCCGTGCGCGGGTTGCCGATGCAATAGAGATAGCCCACCGGGATGCGGATCCAGTGGTAATTGTCCCGGCCCCCCGCCTCGATCAGCAGCACCCGGTTGCGCGGGTTCGCGCTCAGCCGGTTGGCCAGCACGCAGCCTGCGCTGCCGGCCCCGACGATGACATAATCGAAGTCGCTCATGCACTGGGTCATAAAGCACAATTCCGCTTACGCCACGCGGCTTTTGCGCTAGTCTGCGGGCATGAAACGGACCGTGTTCCTGTCGCTTGCGGTCATTGCCGCTGCCCCCGCCGCCGCGCTGGCGGACGATGGCCTGGCCCTTCCTGCGGTCACTTATCCGGCGCTGCCCGAAACGGGCGGCACGATCTTCGACTTCATCCCGCCGGGCTGGGTGATGGAAGCCAAGGCCGAAGGTGATCTCAATCGCGACGGGCGCGACGATGTGGCGGGGGTGCTGCGGATGCGCGACCCGGCCAATATGGTGGACAATCCGCTGCTGGGCGCTGACCCGTTCGACAGCAATCCGCGCCTCCTGTTCGTCGCCTTCAGGCTGGACGGGGCACATTACCGGCTGGTCATGTCCAATCACACGCTGATCCCGCGCAACACCATTCCGGCGCGCAGCGATCCGTTCCAGTCGATCGCGATCGAGCGCGGCGTGCTCGATATCGGGCTGGAGCATTTCATGAGCGCGGGCGGCTGGACGATGTGGAATGTCACCTATCACCTGCGCTGGCGTGATCCGGATTTCGTGCTGGCCGCATACGACCGGCGCGAAATCGCGCGGAACACCGGCGCGATCGAGGAAATCAGCATCGATTTCCTGTCACGCAGGCGCAAGATCGTTCGCACCGCCGCCGAAAATGCGAGCCAGAGCGTCGGCTGGGCCATGGAGCCTGCCCGCCCGTTGCGGCGGCTCGACGAGATCGGCGACGGGCTGGAGTGGCACCCTGACGAAGCCGGGGAAGAGGGCGCGGAGGGGCAATGACCTTCACCTTCGCCGTCCCGCCTGTTAGGGACAGCTCCAGATTACCGTGACAGCGCCTGAAGGAGTACTCATGTCCACTACGACCCCCGCCTGGCTTGCCAGTGCCCTGCCCAATGCCCGCGCGGGTCATGCCCGGCTGACTGTGGCGCGACTGGGCAGTGCGGAACTGCTGGGCAAGGGCGGCTTTGTGCTGACCAGCGCGGCATTCGCGGATAGCGAAGCACTTGATCCCAGCTTTACCGCCGAGGAAGAGGACGCCGTCGCCCCGCCGCTGGAATGGAACAATCCGCCCGCCGGGGCGATGGAACTGGCGCTGATCGTCGAAGATGCTGATGCACCCGGAGCCGATGCAGCATGCCACTGGCTGGTCTGGGGGCTGGCCGCGCAGCAGGGCAAGCTGATGGAAGGAGAAGTTCCGCCCCGTACCGGCAAGAATGCGAAGCGCAACAGCGAATGGCTGCTTCCCGCCCCGGCGCCGGGCGATGATCCGCATGATTATGTGTTCCAGCTCTATGCGCTGGACCTGCCGCTGACGCTGATGCCGGGCGCCACCCGCGCCGAACTGGTCGAGGCGATGGACGGTCATGTGCTGGGGGTGGCTGTGCTCACCGCCAATTTCGCGGCCAGCGAGGAAGAGGACTGGAATGACGGTGAGGACGAGGATCCGGAATAGGGTGAGCCCGTTGCGGCCCGCCACCGCGGCGCTCGCCCTCGCGCTGGCGCTGGGTCAGCCCGCCGGGCCGCTGGCCGCGCAGGACGGCGGCCTTGCTGAAACCCCGCTGGAAGGTGCGATCGCCGTTGCGCAGCTGACGCCGGAGGTGCCAGCCGATGCAGGACCCGCGCCCGAACCGGCGCCACAGCCACTGCCCGCTCCACCCTCCGTTCCCGCAGGCCCGACCCCGGAACAGCTTGCCGGTGCCGCGCTGGATGCAGCGCCTGTGTGGGATGGCCATAATGACACGCCGATCCAGTTGCGCGCGCGTTTCCGCAATCTGATTGGTGCCTTCGACTTCTTCGACACGCGCGATACCGGGCTGGAGGGGCCGATCCCGCGCCCGATGCAGACCGATCTTGCCCGTCTGCGCCAGGGGCGGGTCGGCGCGCAATTCTGGTCCGTCTTCGTTACCGCCGATCTGCCCGAGGCAGAGGCCGTGCAGGCGGTGCTGGAACAGATCGACGTTGCCCGGCGGCTGGTCGCGCGTTATCCGCAGGACTTGGAAATGGCCTATAGCGCCGATGATGTCGCGCGAATCATGAGCGAGGGGCGGATCGCTTCGCTGCTCGGCATGGAGGGCGGCCATTCGATCGGGTCGAGTCTTGCCGTGCTGCGCCAGATGTATGCGCTGGGCGCTCGCTACATGACGCTGACTCACAACAAGAATACACCCTGGGCTGACAGCGCCACGGATTCGCCCGTGCATGGCGGGCTGACCGATTTCGGCCGCGATGTGGTGCTGGAGATGAACCGGCTCGGCATGCTGGTCGACCTCAGTCATGTCAGTGACGATACGGCGCGCGATGCGCTGGAAGTGACCCAGGCGCCGGTCATGTTCAGCCATTCTGGCGCGCGCGCGGTGGGGCCGAGCCCGCGCAACCTGCCGGATGACATATTGGCGCTGGTCAGGGCCAATGGCGGGATCGTGATGGCAATCGCCCTGCCTGCCTATCTGACCGGCCCGGCGGTCGATCATGCGGGACTGCTGGCCGCGCAAAAGGATGCGGCGAAGGCAGCCTTTCCTGACGATCCCGACGCGGCGCGCGCGCAGGCCGATGGCTGGCTGGCAGCCAATCCCGCCCCTGTCGTCAACCTGTCAAGCGTGGCAGATCATATCGATCATCTAGTGGCCATTGCCGGGATTGAGCATGTCGGCATCGGCGGAGATTATGACGGCATGCCTTCCGGCCCGACCGGGATGGAGGACGTTTCAGGATACCCCGCCCTGTTCGCGGAACTGGCGCGGCGCGGCTATACGCAGGACGATCTGGAAAAGATCGCCAGCGGCAACATGATGCGGGTGATGCGCGCGGTCGAAGCTTACGCCGCGCAGCATCGCGGCGAGGCGCCGCTGGAAAGCCCGGTGGCGGACTGATCCGGCCGCTCAGTCGCGCAACAGCTCGTTTATCCCGGTTTTGGAGCGGGTCTGTGCGTCCACCGTCTTGACGATCACCGCGCAGTAGAGCGAGGGGCCGGGCGTGCCATCGGGCAAGGGCTTGCCGGGCAGCGCGCCGGGGACGACCACCGCATAAGGCGGCACCTTGCCCATGTGGACTTCGCCCGTGGCGCGATCCACGATCTTGGTCGATGCGCCGATATAGACGCCCATCGACAACACTGCGCCTTCACCAACAATGACCCCTTCGGCCACTTCGCTGCGCGCGCCGATGAAACAATTGTCTTCGATGATCACCGGGCCGGCCTGCAGCGGTTCCAGCACGCCGCCGATGCCCGCACCGCCGGAAATATGCACATTGCGACCGATCTGTGCGCAGCTGCCGACGGTCGCCCAGGTGTCCACCATCGTGCCTTCGCCGACATAGGCGCCGATGTTGACGAAGCTGGGCATCAGCACCACGCCCCTGGCGATGAAGCTGCCGCGCCGCGCCACCGTGCCCGGCACCACGCGAAAGCCCGCCTGGCTGAAGCGCGCGTCATCCCAGCCCTGGAATTTCAGCGGCACCTTGTCGAAGGCGGGCGCACCGCCCGAACCATGCGCGATGGGCGCATTGTCATTGAGGCGGAACGAGAGGAGCACGGCTTTCTTCAGCCACTGGTTGACCGTCCAGCCGCCCGCGCCATCAGGCTGCGCGACGCGGGCCGAACCATCGTCCAGCATTGCCAGCGCCGCTTCGACCGGTGCGCGCACATCCTGGCTGGCGGGGGTGACGGTGTCGCGCGCTTCCCAGGCGGCTTCGATCGCGGCTTCGAGTTGGGCGGTCATGGCGGTGGCTGCTCCCTGTCGGAATGGCTGATAACGGCGTGCCGCCTAAACGCTTGCGGCGGGCGGGGCAAGGGCGGCGCGCGCATGCACCCTCCCTGCGCGCCAAGAATATAATTGACCGTATTTTTAACTATGCCATTTTAACCGGAAATTACCCAGTTGCAGGAATGAGAATAGTCATGATGCGCCCTGATATCAGAAAGTTGCTCTGCACGAGCGTTGCCTGCACTGTTCTCGTCACGCTTGGCGGTTGCGGCGGCGGCGGCGGGTCTGTGTCCAGCACGCCAGCGCCGACGCCAGCGCCGACGCCTGCTCCCTCGCCCACACCGACTCCTGCACCGACGCCAGCGCCCACACCCACGCCGACTCCCACTCCCACTCCCACACCCACTCCCACACCCACACCCACACCCACACCAACGCCTACGCCTACGCCTACGCCTACGCCTACGCCTACGCCTACGCCTACGCCTACGCCTACGCCTACGCCTACGCCTACGACTACGCCTACGCCTACGCCGTCGGCCCCGCCGCGGGTAAGTGTGCCCGCGGCCTTCGACACGGCTGAATTTCGCCGCAGCGACGGGCCGGGCTTTCACAATGCCGTGTCTGCGTGGAATGGCGGGAGCACGGGTGCCGGGGTGACCATCGGCATCGTTGACAGTGGCATCGAGACGGCCAATCCCGAATTTGCCGGGCGGATATCGCCGGATTCAATGGACTTCGCCGGGAACGGAACGATCGAGGCGGTCGACATGCATGGCACCTGGGTGGCGCTGGTCGCGGCTGCCGCGCGTGACGGCAGCGGTACGGTTGGCATCGCCTATGACGCGACCATCCTTGCGCTGCGCACTGACGATCCGGGAAGCTGCCCGGATAGCTGCGCGTTTTTCGACCCGGCGATTGCCAGTGCTGTCGATCATGCGGTCGCCTCGGGCGCAAGGGTCATCAATATTTCGCTGGGCGGGGGCGGGGCCAGTGCCGTTCTGACAACGGCCATCGCCAATGCATCGGCTGCGGGGGTGGTCGTGGTCGTTTCCGCCGGGAATGACGGGGCAAAGCGGCCAGACCTGTTCGCGCGCGATCTTAAGGCGGCGGGTGCAACCAATGTCATCATCGCCGGATCCGTCGACAGTAGCGGCAGGTTTTCCAGCTTCAGTGACCGCGCCGGAAACGGCGCTTATCGCAACTGGTACCTTACCGCACTGGGCGAGGATATTTTTATCCAGCAGGGTGGTTCATCCTTCAGCATTTCCGGCACCAGCTTCTCCGCCCCCCAGATCGCGGGGGCGGCGGCTCTGCTGGCACAGGCGTTTCCGACCCTGACCGGTGCCGAAATCGTCCAGATCCTGCTCGAATCGGCGTTTGATGCGGGTGCAGCGGGCACCGATTCGACCTTTGGCCGCGGAATTCTGGATATTGCCGCGGCCTTCGCCCCGCATGGCAGCACCAGCCTTGCCGGAAGTGTGACACCGATTACGCTGAGTGAAAGTGCGGGCAGCGGTTCGCGCGCGATGGGCGATGCCCTGTCGGGCGCGTCACTGCGCACGGTGGTGCTTGATCGCTACAAACGCGCATATACGGTCGATTTCGGGCGGTCGCTGCAGAATGCGCAGGTTGCGCAGCGCCTCGCCAATGCGCTGGGCGGCCCCCAGCAGGAGCTGGCGGGCGGCGGCCCTGCCTTTACTTATGCCTTCAGCATTGACGCCAGCGGATCGCCCGCCGCCGGGCTGCGTTCGGGCGTGCTGCAATTGCGCGATGACGATGCGCAGCGCGCCCGCGTACTGGCGGGGCAGGTAGCTTTGCGGATCTCGCCCGATACGCAACTGGGATTCACCATTTCCGAGGGCGCGGCAGGGCTGGTGGCGCATCTGCAGGGGCGCGAAGGCGCGGCCTTCCTCGTGACCCCGCACGCCCTCTCCGCCGAGGGATTCGAGCGCGACATGGCGGGCAGCATCGCCCTGCGCCGCCAGTTCGGGCGATGGGGCGTCACCGCCAGCGCCGAGGCAGGCTCCGTAATCGCCGGGGGATACCGCGATAGCGCAGAAGCGTTGGCCCGTACCCGCGAAGGAGAACGGATGACCAGCTTCGGTCTGGCGGTTGATCGACGGTTCGGACCGGTTGCCGCGATGGCAGGGCTAAGCTGGCTCAACGAAAGCGGGACCGTGCTGGGCGCGCGGCTGAACGAAGGCTTTGGCGGCAAGGGTGCGGATACGGCCTATCTCGATGCGCAGGCGGCCTGGCCCTTCGCACGGGGATGGCAAATATCGGGGGCGATGCGCCACGGCTGGACCTTCGCCCGCAGCAGCGGGGCGATTGCCGGCGGATCGCGCCTGTCCAGCCTTGCCTGGTCAATCGACCTGGAACGGCAGGGTGCCTTCTCGGCTTATGACCGGGTGGGGTTCAGGCTGTCGCAGCCGCTCAGGGTTGAAAGCGGCGGGCTGCGGCTGAACCTGCCTATCGCCTATGATTATGTGACGCAGAACACGACTTATGCGATTCGCCAGCTCAACCTGGCGCCGCGGGGCCGCGAATTGATGGGCGAACTGGCGTGGAGCGGGCCGTTGGGCCCCGGCAGTGCCACCGCAAGCCTGTTCTATCGCCATGAACCGGGCCATTACGCCGACATGCCCGCTGACATGGGCGCTGCAGTAAACTGGCGGATGCGTTTCTAGCTGACCAGCCCGCGCACGAAATTTACCAGCCCGGTCTGGCGCGAACGGCGCAGCCGCTCCGCCTCAAGGATGATCCGCACCTTTGCGAAACAGCCTTCGATGTCATCATTGACCACGACGTAGTCATACCCATCCCAGTGGCTGATTTCCGAACGCGCGCGCGCCATGCGCCCGGCGATCACTTCTGCGCTGTCCGTCCCGCGATTGCGCAGCCTGCTTTCCAGCGCAGCGATGCTGGGCGGCAGCAGGAACACCCGCACAACATCCTTTTCCGCACGCTGGTAAAGCTGCTGAGTGCCCTGCCAGTCGATGTCGAACAGGAAATCCTGCCCCGCTTCCAAGCCAGCCTCGATCTCGGCGCGCGGGGTGCCGTAATGATTGCCGAAGACTTCGGCCCATTCGAGAAAGCCATCCTGCGCAACCCGTTGTTCAAAACCGGCGCGATCGCTGAAGATATAGTCCTTCCCGTCCACTTCGCCCGGGCGCATCGGCCGGGTGGTTACTGAAACGGACATGCGCAGGTTCTGTTCCGCCGCCAGCAGCTTGCGCGAAATCGTGGTCTTGCCTGCGCCCGAGGGGGAGGAAAGGACGAACATCAGCCCGCGTCGCCTGAATTCGCGGGGTGCAGGATTATTGGCGTCGGTCATACCCGCTGTTGGCGCAAGAGCGGGCGCAAAATCAAGCGCGATGATTGTGGCGGGTCAGCTGCGCCCCGCCGCAGTCGGGGCTATTTCTTGCGGCCAAAATCCACGGTGACGACATTGGAGCCATCATCGGCGGGGGCAGCGGCGCCATCGGCGTCCTGTTCGGGCGAATCATTTTCCGCATCGTCATGCGGCTCAGGTTCCATCGCGGTGATGCTGGCCTGGAATTGCAGTCCGAAATCGACTGCCGGATCGACGAAGGCGGTGATCGCGGAAAAGGGAATCACCAGCTTGGCGGGCATCTGGTTGAAGCTTAGGCCCACCGAAAAGCTGTCATCGCTGACGCACAGATCCCAGAACTTGTTCTGCAGGACGATGGTCATCTCGTCCGGAAAACGTTCGCGCAGATGGTTCGGGATGTCCACCCCGGGGGCGCCGGTCTTGAAGGTTATGTAGAAATGGTGATTGCCGGGCAGTGCGCCGCCCATGTCCACGACCTGGCCCAGCACCCGGCCGACCACGGCGCGCAGCGCTTCCTGCACGATCTCGTCATAGGGGATCAGGCTGTCGGGCGTGTCGTCACTCATGCAGCGTTCACTGGCCTTGGCGGCGGGCCCGGTCAAGAGCTAAGCGCGCGTCACATCATCCATTTTAACAGGGATGTTGCGCTTTACCCCCACCGTCTTATAGGCCGGAAATCATGCGTACGGCCCGGATCGAACGAAAAACCAGCGAAACCGACATCGCTGTCGAGGTCAATCTCGACGGGACGGGCCGCTATGACATCTCAACCGGGATCGGTTTTCTCGATCACATGATTGAACAGTTTTCGCGCCATTCGCTGATTGACATCACCTGCCGGATCAAGGGTGACCTGCATGTCGATCAGCATCACACCACGGAAGACAGCGCGATCGCCATCGGGCAGGCCATCGCCCAGGCGCTGGGTGACAAGGCGGGCATCGGCCGGTACGGCACGGCCTATTCGCCGATGGACGAAGTGCTGGCGCGCGTTGCGCTGGATATTTCCGGTCGTCCCTATTTCGTGTGGAAGGCCGGGTTCAGCCAGCCGCGCCTTGGCGAAATGGATACTGAACTGTTCGAACACTGGTTCCATTCCATCGCTCAAGCGGTGGGGATCACCCTGCATATCGAACTGCTTTACGGGTCGAACAATCACCACATCGTCGAAGGCATCTTCAAGGGCTTTGCCCGGGCGATGCGCCAGGCGGTGGAACTTGACCCGCGCAAGGGCGGGGCGGTGCCGAGCACGAAGGGCCAGTTGGGTGGCTAGGCAACCGGCTATATCGCAAGCGCAAGACCGCAAGGCCGTATGGCGCGCGCGCGCGGAAACCCGAGATGGCTGAAGCGCTCGCGCTGATCGATTACGGCGCCGGTAATCTGCATTCCGTCCATAATGCGCTGAAGGCGGCGGGCGCTGCGCATATTGCGGTGACGGCAGACCCGGAACTGGTGCGCGGCGCGCATCGTATCGTGCTGCCCGGCGTTGGTTCGTTCAAGGCCTGCGCGCATGGGCTGGCCGCGATTCCCGGGCTGGTAGAAGCGCTGGAGCAGCGTGTGCTGGACGATGGCGTGCCGTTTCTGGGCATTTGCGTTGGTATGCAGCTGCTGGCCACGCGCGGGGTCGAACACGGCGCAACGCGTGGGCTGGGCTGGATTCCGGGCGAAGTCGGTCTGATCGAGCGGACTGATCCGGCAATCAAGGTGCCGCACATGGGCTGGAATGACGTGATTCCCGCCCATCACCACGATGGCAGCGAGCTGATCGAACCGGGGGAGGGCTATTTCCTCCATTCCTATCATTTTCAGCCGGATGACGGGCATCATGTGGCGGCGATGACCGATCACGGCGGCGGCCTGGTTGCGGCGGTTGCTCGCGACAATATTCTGGGCGTGCAGTTTCACCCGGAAAAGAGCCAGGCTTACGGGCTGGATCTGCTCGCCCGCTTCCTTGAATGGAAACCGTGAATGATCATTTTTCCCGCCATTGACCTCAAACAGGGGCAGGTTGTCCGTCTGGCTGAAGGCGATATGGACCGCGCGACGATCTATGGAGACAATCCCGCCGCGCAGGCCATGCTGTTCGCAGCAGCCGGATCGCAATTTCTGCATGTGGTCGATCTGGACGGCAGTTTTGCCGGGCGCGCGGAAAATCGCGAAGCGGTGGAAGCGATCGTCGCGGCCTTTCCCGGCCATGTGCAGCTGGGCGGTGGCATCCGTACCCGCGAAGCGGTGGAAGGCTGGTTCGATCTTGGCGTGGCGCGGGTGGTGATGGGATCGGCGGCGCTGAAAGACCCCGAATTCGTCAGGGATATGGCCCGCGAATTTCCCGGCGGCATCGTTGTGGCCGTGGATGCGAAAGACGGCATGGTTGCGACCGAAGGCTGGGCTGACGTTTCGGATGTGGAAGTGGTCGATCTTGCCCGCCGGTTCGAGGACGCGGGCGTCGCCAGCCTGCTGTTCACGGATATCGGGCGCGACGGTCTGCTTAAAGGCGTCAACATCGATGCGACGGTGGAACTGGCGCGGCGGGTGGATATTCCTGTGATCGCCAGCGGCGGCGTGAAGGGGCTGGACGATATCCGGCTGCTCGCGCTGCATGCGGCGGACGGGATCGAAGGCGTGATTACCGGCCGCGCGCTCTACGAAGGGCGGCTGGATCTGGCCGCCGCGATCGCCATGGCGGAGCGGGCGTGAACAGATGACCGTTCGGATCCGCGTCATCCCCTGCCTCGATGTCGCCAATGGCCGGGTGGTCAAGGGCGTCAATTTCGTCGACCTGAAGGATGCCGGCGATCCGGTGGAGCAAGCGCAGGCCTATGACCGCGCGGGCGCGGACGAGCTGTGCTTTCTTGACATCACCGCCAGCCACGAGGCGCGTGGCACGCTGCTGGGTATCGTCCGGCGCACGGCCGAGGTGTGTTTCATGCCGCTGACCGTGGGCGGCGGGGTGCGCACGGTGGACGACGCGCGCGCGCTCCTGCTGGCGGGGGCTGACAAGGTGGCGGTCAATTCCGCCGCCGTTGCGCGGCCCGAGGTGGTGAGCGACATTGCCGAGAAGATGGGTTCGCAGTGCATCGTGGCTTCGGTGGACGCGCGCCGGGTGGGGGATCACTGGGAAATCTTCACGCATGGTGGCCGACGCGCCACCGGGATCGATGCGGTCGAACATGCGGTAAAGCTGGCTGAACTGGGCGCAGGCGAATTGCTGGTGACGTCGATGGACGGCGACGGGACGCAGGCAGGTTATGACCTGAAGCTGACCCGGGCCATCGCTGACGCCGTATCCGTGCCGGTGGTGGCCAGCGGCGGGGTCGGCAATCTTGACCATCTGGTGGAAGGGGTGACCAGGGGCCACGCCAGCGCGGTGCTGGCTGCCTCGATCTTCCATTTCGGAACCTATACGATTGCCGATGCACATGCCGCGCTGCGTGCGGCGGGGTTGCCCGCGCGCGGCTGATTGCGTCGGTTTTTCTTACAAATCGTGATCAAGGCGCGCGGGTGTTAACCATCGCTGTTCGCAGCCTGCCAGCCATTTTGCAGTGCGGCATAAGGTTTGCATTAACGTTTGCGATGGCATGTCCTGTTCTTCCTGCGCTCGTCCTTCTGCTCATGCTGTCAGCGGTGCCCGCCGCCGCATCGGGGGGCACCGCCGTGCCCGAACCATCCGACCTTGCCCTGTTTACGCTCGGGCTGGCGGGGCTGATCATCGGGCGGCAGAGCGTGAAGCGCCGCCGCCGCGACGAGGATGACCGCGACGCTTGACCAGTGCCGCCCGCGCTTCCATTGAAGGCGCCATGGAAAGCAAACTTCCCGACACGCTGGCCCGGCTGGAACGGACCATTGCCCAGCGCCGCGCCGCCGCGCCTGACAGCAGCTATGTTGCGCAGCTCAATGCCCGCGGTGTGCCGGTGATCGCCCGCAAACTGGGGGAAGAGGCGGTAGAAGCCGTTGTCGCCGCACTTTCCGGTGAACCCAGCGAACTGGTCAGCGAAGCGGCTGACGTGCTGTTTCACCTGCTGGTTCTGCTGGGTGCGAAGGATATCCCGCTTGCCGATGTGCTGGCCGAACTGGACCGGCGCGAAGGTACGTCGGGACTTGTCGAAAAAGCAGCAAGGAAGAGCTGATGCCCGTCAATGCGACCCTGCCTTACGATGACCAGAACATCTTCGCCCGCATCCTGCGCGGCGAACTTCCCTGCAGCAAGGTCTATGAGGATGAATGGGCGCTCGCCTTTCATGACATCAATCCCCAGGCGCCCGTTCATATTCTGGTGATCCCCAAGGCGCCCTTCGTAAGCTGGGACGATTTTTCGGCCCGGGGCAGTGACGCACAGGTTGCGGGCTTCATTCGGGCCGTGGGTGCGGTGGCGCGGGAACAGGGGCTGGTGGAACCGGGCTATCGCCTGCTTGCCAACACGGGGCCGGATTCGCTGCAGGAAGTGCCGCATTTCCATGTCCATATCTGCGCGGGCAAGGTGCTGGGGCGGATGATCGTCAGCCCGGATTGAACCGGCAGGCCTGCGACGAAGCGCCTTGCCTTGACGCCGGGATGAATGGGGACAGTTCAAACCGGCGCTTGCCCTGCGAGTCCATGCGCGGCTAAACCAGCGCCGGAATGGGACCGCTTGCCGATTTTCCTTGCACATCCACCCCCTCCCGCGCGGCGCGTCCGTCGCGGCTGGGTTCAGCCATCATGACCCCGGAAACCCGCGTATGAACGAATTGTCACAGCTTCTTTCCGGTGTGCTGGCGCTGCCACAGGACCGGGTGAACCCGGTGCGGCTGTTCCTTGATGCCGATATCGTGGTGCAGCTGGTGATGGCGGGACTGCTGCTGGCCAGTGTCTGGGTGTGGATGATCATCATCTCGTTCAGCCTGCGGATGGGGCGGGTCCAGCGCCGCTGCGCCGCTTACGAAGCGGATTTCTGGGCCAAGGCCGAAGGGCGCGACATTGCCGATTTGAAGGCGCGCAGCGAAAACCCCGCCGCCCGGGTGGTGAGCGCGGGCCTGCACGAGGTGGAACGCTCGAAAGGCAGGCCGGGCGCGACGCTGCTCGAACGGATCGCGCGCGGGATGGAAAGCCAGGTGGCCGAAGAAGCGGACAATCTGGCCGAACGGCTCAATTTTCTGGCCACTGTTGGTGCGGTTGCCCCCTTTGTGGGCCTGTTCGGTACCGTTTGGGGTATCATGAACAGCTTTTTCCAGATCGGGGAACAGCAGAACTCTTCCCTTGCGGTGGTCGCACCGGGCATTTCCGAAGCGCTGTTCGCCACTGCTATCGGCCTGTTCGCGGCGATTCCCGCGGTCATCGCCTATAACCGCCTGTCGCATCGGGTGAATGCGTTCGAAGCCCGGTTGCAACGGCTGGCGGACCGCTTCCATTCGATGATCAGCCGTGAAGTGGATGCCGGCTGATGGCCATGGGGCTGGCGTCTGGCGGGCGCAGGCGGCGTGGGCGCGGATCGCGCCGCACGCCGATGGCGGAAATCAACGTTACCCCGCTGGTCGATGTCATGCTGGTGCTGCTGATCATCTTCATGGTCACAGCGCCGCTGCTGACATCAGGCGTGCCGGTGGACCTGCCTGACAGCCGGGCCAATGCGCTGGATCAGGTACCGGACCAGATCACGATCTCGATCCTGGCTGACGGGTCGATCTTTCTCGATGACGATCCCGTGGGGCCTGGCGGGCTGGCGGACAGGCTGGCAGCGATCCCCTTCGATATTTCGGGCAAGCCCCCACTAGTGACGCTGCGGGCGGACCAGAAACTGGATTACGGCCGGGTGATGGCGGTGATGGGTGAACTGAACCGAGCCGGGTTCAACGCTATTTCGCTGGTCACGAACAGTTCAGTTAACGCTCCCTAGGCGCGCAGGATGGCTGTTGCAGCGCTCCGCCCGGAAGAACGGCCCGCCCTTGCGCTGGCGGTGGTGTTGCATCTTGCGCTGGTTGCGTTGCTGCTGGTGCAGCCGCGTTCGCGCGAGAACTTCCCGATTCCCGAACGCATGAGCGTGAGCCTGGCTGACGATGTCGCGCTGGAAGCGACGGGGCCAGTGCTTTCGCAGGATGCGCAGGTCGCCGTAGCGCCGACCATCGCCGAAGAGATTGCACCGCCAGCGCCGCCCGCTGAACCGGTCAAGCCCGCGCCGCCTGTCGCCAAACCTTTGGTCAAGCCCGCGCCTGCACCCGCTGTCAGCACCAGGCCCCAGACGAAACCTCAGGCCAGACCGCAAGCGACCCCCGCGCCGCCGAAACCGGTCGCCAAACCGGTTACCAAACCTGGCGGAGGCAGCAGACTGGGCAGCAATTTCCTCGATGGTGCAGAAAGCGGCAGCGTGGATGCCAACGCGCCAGTGCCGGCATCGCAGATCGGCGCATCGGAAAAGGCCTCGCTCGCGCAGGCCATCGCCCGGCAGTTGAAACCGCGCTGGTCCAGCCCGCAGGGGGTAGACGCCGAACTGCTGGTGACAGTGCTGTCCTTCAACCTCAATCCCGATGGCACGCTGGCGGGCAAACCGCAGGTGGTCAGCCAGTCGGGCATTACCGATGGCAATCGGCCGCAGGCCGGACGCCATGCCGAACTGGCGGTGCGCGCGGTCGAACTCGCCGCGCCGTTCGATCTGCCCGCCAAATATTACAACGCCTGGAAGCGCGTTTCCGCTTTCCGCTTCGACAGGAAATTGTCGCAATGAAAAAACTGATTTTTGCCCTGTTCATGGCTTCGGCCGCGCCCCTTGTTGCCCAAACCGAAGTTGCGGGCACGGCGGGGGGCGGGGACGCTGCCGCATCCAGCCCTGCAACGGCAGAAGACGATGGCGGGCTGACCGGTTCAGTCTCCGATGAAAAGGCATGGCAGGATCTGGGCATCGCCATTCCCGGCTTTTCGACGGACGCTGATCGCGGCACTGCCGCCAGCGCGGGAGGGACCGCGGCGCTGGGCAAGGAGGTCGCCCGGGTCATCACTGCGGATCTGAGGAACAACGGCCTGTTCCTGCCGGTGGGGCCGGACGCGCTGCCGCAGCCAACCTATCCCGACATCACCGCACCGGCGTGGCAGAACTGGGCCGGTCGCAATGCCGACATGCTGGTGCAGGGCTATGTCAATGCCGCGCCCAATGGCACGCTGACCATCGGCTGCTATCTCTACGATGTGCAATTGCAGAGCGAACTGGTGCGGGGCGGGTGGACGCTGCAACCGGCGGACTGGCGGCGCGGGGCGCATAAGTGCGCGGATCTCGTCTATTCGCGGCTGTCCGGCGAAAGTCCGTTCTTTGACAGCAAGATCGCTTATATCGCGGAAACCGGGCCGAAGGATAACCGGACCAAGCAGCTGGCGATCATGGACAGCGATGGGGCCAATCACCGCTTCATCACCACTGGCAAGGCGACCGCGCTGACCCCGCGCTATTCGCCCGATTATCAGTCGATTGTCTATCTCAGCTATCTAAACGGCAACCCGCGCATCTATATCTATGACATCGCTGCAGCTACGCAAAAGCTGGTGACGCAAAGCGAGAACTCCACTTTCGCGCCACGCTGGTCGCCCGATGGCAAGTCGATCCTCTATTCCATGGCGGTGAACGGCAACACTGACATTTACCGCGTTTCGGCCAATGGCGGGCCCAGCACCCGGCTGACGGATACGCCCGGTATCGATGTGGGCGGCAGCTATTCGCCCGACGGCACCAAGATCGTGTTCGAGAGCGACCGGTCTGGCAGCCAGCAGGTCTATGTCATGAACGCCGATGGCACAAATCAGCGCCGGATTAGCTTCTTCGGCGGGCGCGCGGCGACGCCGGAATGGAGCCCGCGCGGCGATCAGATCGCCTTTACGCATATGGTCGGGAATTTCCGGATCGCCACGATTAACCCCGATGGTCGCGGGCTGACCTATCTGACCAACAGCTGGCAGGATGAGGCACCGACCTGGGCGCCCAATGGCCGGATCGTGCAGTTCTTCCGTACAGAACGCAATTCGGGCAAGACTTCGCTCTGGCAAGTGGACCTTACCGGGCGTAACCTGCGCCGGCTGCGCACACCGGTGGATGCATCGGACCCTGCCTGGGGGCCGGTCCTGCCGTAATGCCTTTAACGTTGCTGGATATTCGAATTTTAGCCGACCGAGATTGAAGGAGAAGCGCATGAACAGATCGCTTGCTACTGCCGCCCTGGTTGCCGCAGCTTTGTCAATGTCCGCCTGCCAGAGCAAGGCACCTGAAACATTGCCTCCGCAGCCCGCCTCGTCCAAAGCACCTGCTCAGTCGGCTGGCCCGGAACCTGGCAGCTATGCCCATTTCAAGTCAGTCCTGGGTGGGCGCGACGTGATCTATTTCGACACGGACCGCTTCAACATCGATTCGCAGGATGCCGCCGCCCTGCAGGCGCAGGCCCAGTGGCTGCTGCAATATGCGGGCACCAGGGCGACGATCGAAGGCCATTGCGATGAACGCGGTACGCGCGATTACAACCTCGCACTGGGTGAACGGCGCGCCAATTCCGCCAAGAATTACCTTGTCAGTCTGGGTGTGCCGGCCGAACGGATCAGCACGATCAGCTATGGCAAGGAACGCCCGGTCGCGCTCGGATCGAACGAGGGTTCCTGGGCCAGGAACCGCCGGGCGGTGACGATCACCGTCAACTGATCGCACAGGTGTTATCAGGCAGGGGCTGCTGGCGCTGGAAAGCGCGGCGGCCCTTGTCTATGAAAGGCTCATGCAAGGAAGGCTTCCCTGATGGCTCGCCCCCGCCGTTCGATGGACTGGGGTTTCCCCCGCTGGCGTGGCTATGAAGGCGCGCGCGAGGCGGCACGTATTCGTCTGTGTGACCGGCATGGCTGTGAAGAACCTGGCAATTGCCCTGCACCCACGGCGCCGAACAGCCCGGACCGCTGGTATTTCTGCGAAAAACATGCGGCAGAATACAATTCCCAGTGGGACTATTTCGCCGGGCTGGACAAGGCCGAGGCGGAAGAACGTGCGCGCACGGAACGGCGCGATAATGCCGGTTATGCCGAAGCGGCGCACTATGGCTGGGGCGGTTCGGGTGATGGCAGCCGCAGCGCGGATGAAATGCGCGCGCTGGAATTGCTGGCGCTGGAAGCGGATGCCAGCTTTGACGATGTGAAGAAGGCGTGGCGGGCGAAGGCGAAAGAGGTGCACCCTGATCTGCGCCCGGGTGACGAGGAAGCGGCCCGGGCGTTCCAGGCGCTCTCGCTTGCCTATGAAGTGCTGCGTCAGGCTGAGGAGCGGCGGAGCTGGATGGGGCCTGACGGGCAAGGCTGAAGCTGCCCGCGTGGATCAGCCCCTTGCGCTGACCTCATTCACCCAGTCGCTTACCATTTGCGCGAAACGGACCGGTTCGAATTCGGGCATGAAGTGATGCGCCTTGGCGATTTCCAACAGCTTCGCACCCGGGATGGCGGTTGCCAATGCGCGCGTCGGCAAGGCGAATGTCGGATGCGTATCAGCCCCCAGCGCGACGCAGCAGGGCAGGGCGATGGTTGCAAGTTCCGTCGGTCCGATCGGCGCCGGTTCCTGCCCCTTGCCAAACAGCAGTGGCATCATCGCCGCATTTTCGCGGTAGATGGCGATCCGTTCGGCGCTCATGAAGCTGGCGGCCTTGCCCAGCAACGCCTCGATCCCGGCTTTGCCGCCACCATTTTCGATCGCGGCAACAACCGGGCTGAATAGCTCCTGCCAGCTCTGGAAATAGGCGGCACGCTGCGCCTTCTCGCGGAAATAGTACGGCAAGGCGCCTTCGAAGAACAGCGCGGATGCAAACAACCCGGGCTGATCGAGTACGGCGGCCAGGGCGGGGTGGACGCCGTAGGACCAGCTGACCAGATGCACCGGCCCCTCTGCCGCGCGCGCCGCGGCCTGAATATCGGCGGCGTGGATTGCAGTGCCAAAATTCCTACCGTCATCGGGCCATGGTTCGCTTCCGAAATAGGTCAGGGTCAGGGCGGTGCCCTGCATTCCGCCGTCCAGGGCGGCGATGACCGGTTGCCAGATGCGCGCATCTCCGGCCGCGCCATGCACGAACAGCACCGTCTCGCTCATAAGCCTGTCACCTTCGCTGTTGCCCAGACCATCGCCACGATCATGAAAACCCCGGCCAGGTCCAGTGCAAACCCGGCCCGGATCATGCGGGGCAGGTGAATCCGCCCGCTGGCCCAGGCGATGGCGTTGGGGCCGGTCCCGGCGGGCAGCATGAAGCCCCAGCTGGCCGCGATCGCGGCGGGCATGGCCAGCAGCAGCGGATCGGCGCCCAGCGCGGCAGACAGGCTGGCCACAACTGGCATGATGCCGCTGGCGGTTGCGACATTGCTGGCGAATTCGGTAATCACCACGACCAGCGCCACCATGGCCAGCGCGATGATGACCAGCGGCACCGCGCCCAGCGGCAGCAGCGCCTGTCCCAGCCAGTCGGCAAGGCCCGATTTGCCCATGCCGCCAGCCAGCGCCAGTCCCCCGCCGAACATCATGATGACGCCCCATGGAGCGCGATTGCCCTCTTCCCATTCGAGCAGCCGTCGCCCGGTTCCGTCAGGCAGGATGAATAGCGCCAGCCCGGCAGCGATGGCGATGGTGCCATCTGTCAGCGCGCCTGCTGGCAGCAGCGGTTCGAGCAGGGGCTGGGCCATCCATGCCAGCACAGTCAGTGCGACCAGCGGGATCAGGCGCCGTTCGGGCGCGGTCAGCGGGCCATTGTGGCCCAGTGCCTCGCGCGCGGCATCAATGTCGAAGCGATGAACCGAAACCTGCTGCACTCGCCCGATGATCCATGCGGCCAGCGGGATACCTGCGATCACGATGGGAATGCCGAACAGGCTCCACTGGGCGAAGGAGATATGCACCCCCAGTCCCTTGTCGATCAGCGCCACCGCGATGGCATTGGTAGGAGAACCGACAATAGTGCCGATGCCGCCGATGGACGCGGCAAAGGCGATTCCGATCGGCAAGGCGCCGCCCAGTCCGTCGCGCTCGCTATCTGCGAGTCCGCCGCCCGCCAGCACCGCCAGCGCCATCGGCATCATGATGAGCGCGGTCGAAGTGTTGGAGATCAGCATCGAGAGCAGCGCGGAAGCGATCATGAAGGCAAACAGCAGCCGCATCGCCCCGCCGCCATGGCCAAGCTGGCGCAGGATGCCCAGCGCAAGGCGGCGGTGCAGCCCGGTGCGCTCGATCGCCAGGGCGATGAAGGCACCGCCCAGGATCAGGAACAGGATCGGCGAATAATATCCGGCAGCCGTTTCCGCCGCGTCGGAAATGCCCGCCATGGGCAGGACAATGAAGGGGAGAAAGGCGGTGGCAGTCAGGGGCACCGCTTCGGTCATCCACCAGGCAGCCATCCACACCACCAGCCCGGCGACAAGCCAGGCATCCTGCGGCATGGATACAGGTGCCGGAAGCAGCAGGGTCGCCGCGAATCCAGCCATTCCGGCAAATAGCCCGATCCGCTGTGCTGTCATGGTTTCCCTCCCCGGGTTGTGAGGGCGAAGTCGCGCCGAACGGCCTACTTGGGGGCGAGCACCATCAGCATCTGGCGGCCTTCCATGCGGGGATAGGCTTCGACCTTGGCGATTTCGGCCACATCGTCCTGTACGCGGCGCAACAGGTCCATGCCCAGTTGCTGGTGCGACAGTTCGCGCCCACGAAAACGCAGTGTCACCTTCACCTTGTCGCCATCCTCGATAAACCGGTTCACGTTGCGCATCTTCACGTCATAATCATGCGTGTCGATATTCGGACGCATCTTGATCTCCTTGATCTCCTGCGTCTTTTGCGTCTTGCGCGCCGCGTTGGCCTTTTTCTGCGCTTCGTAGCGATATTTGCCTACGTCCAGAAACTTGCACACCGGCGGGTCGGCATTGGGCGACACCTCAACCAGGTCCAAGCCGACTTCGGCCGCCTGTTCGATCGCCTCATTCGTGAACATCACGCCCAGATTCTCGCCGTTCTGGTCAATGACGCGAACCTTGTCGGACTGGATCAAATCGTTGTAGCGCGGCCCGCTCTTTACAGGGGGCGACAACATGCGCCGGGGTGGACGGACGATAGCAGGTTCTCCTTCGGGTCAATTACGTTGCGGCCTCATACTGGCAAACGCGTCGGGACGAAAGGGGGTCCCTGCACCCCCGCGCGACGGGTCACTCACGCGGCATCGCGCCAGAGCGGGAAGGTGGCGATCCGCTCTGCCGTCAATACCAGTGCATCGATTTCGCGGGCGGGCTGCAACGCCTGCCGGATTGCCGGGTCAGCGGCGTCCATTCCGCCAGTGAAGGCACCGAATGCGGGCAGAATCATGCGCCCGCCACCGGGGCCTGCGCTGGCCCGGATTGCGCAGGGGCGGGTAATCCGCCTGCCGCGAGCGACGATCCTGAGGCGCGGGTGGAAATGGCCGGAAAGCTCGGCCTTCAACTCGCCCGGGCGAGCTTCATGGCGCAGCACGACCAGGCCGCACTCAAGTTCGTCCAGCACGGTGCCGCCCTGCCATTCGTCTGTTCCCCCGTCGTGATTGCCGCTGATCCAAACCCATTCGGTCGCCCGGGTGAGAGCGGCGAGCATGCCGGCAGCGTGTGGTTCCATCCGCTGCGGCCCGCCCGCGTCATGGAAATTGTCGCCCAGGGCGAACACCCGCCGCGCACCCGTGTCGCGGATCGCCCCAGCCAGCCGACCCAGCGTCTCGCGGCTGTCATAGGGTGGGATCATCTGTCCCCTGCTGGCGAAGAAGCTGCCCTTTTCAAGATGCAGGTCTGCCACCAGCAACGCTGATTCGCGCGGCCAGAACAGCGCGCCGGAGCGCGTGAGCAACCATTCTTCGCCAGCGAACGAAAGGGGAACCATGGCGATCCCTTGCCGCAGCGCCGCAGCAATGGCAAGGGCAATGGCGATGACTGACTGGACAAACCATACTGCTCGCGCCCGGACCTGGTTCGAAAGCCTGCGCGACAGCATTTGCGCCGCCTTCGAAGCGATTGAGCGGGAAGCGGGGAGCGAGGCCAGCTTCGAATATGCGCCCTGGCAGCGCGAAACACCGGACGATTCCGACGGCGGCGGCGGTACGCGCGGGGTGATGAAGGGCAAGGTCTTCGAGAAAGTCGGGGTCAATGTTTCCACCGTGGGCGGAGCATTCTCGCCAGAATTCGCCAAATCGATTCACGGGGCGAGCGAGGACAGCCCCGGCTTCACCGCCACCGGTATCAGCCTGGTCGCACACATGGCCAATCCCCATGTCCCCGCGGTGCATATGAACACCCGCTTCCTTACTACTGGCAAGGCGTGGTTCGGTGGCGGCGGCGATCTCAACCCGCCGATCCCCTATGAAGAGGATACGCGCGATTTCCATGCCGCGTTCGAGGCCGCCTGTGACGCGCATGATCCGTCTTATTACGCGCGTTTCAAGGAATGGGCGGATGAATATTTCTTCATTCCCCATCGCGGCGTTGCGCGGGGGGTGGGCGGCATCTTCTACGATCACCTTGAATGTGCCGATGAAGCGCAGTGGGAACGCCATTTCGCCTTCACTCAGGATGTAGGCCGCGCCTTTCTGGACGTATTTCCGAGGTTGGTACGGCGGCGCATGGGCATGGAATGGAGCGCGCCGGAAAAACGCCAGCAGCTTGAATGGCGGGGCCGTTATGCCGAATTCAACCTGGTCTATGATCGGGGAACGCTGTTCGGCCTAAAGACCGGAGGCAATATCGAGGCCATCCTGATGAGTCTGCCGCCCGAGGCGGTGTGGAGCTGAGCTTCTCCGGGGCTGTCAGACACGGCCTTCAACCAGCGGATGAAGTGCCGTATCCGTGACGGGTCTCATCCCTTCGACCTTGATCTTGCGTTCCGCGGGCACACACAGGACATTCAGCGATCCTGTTTCACCGAAAATGTTCTGCGGGTTCTTCGCGAAATTGCCTTGCCTGTAAAGCCGCGGCCAGTGCCAGTACGCATTGTAGTCAAGGCTGGTAACATGATCGAGCAATGCGCGTGATTTGTCCGGTCGGTCATTTTCCAGGTAAAGCAGCGGACGGTCGCGGGCGATCAGCTTCTCTGCTCCCTTGAGTACGTCGAGCTCATTGCCCTCGACATCAATCTTGATGAGCGCGACCTTGCCCCAGTGCAGGCTCTGCGAATCCAGTGTCACCATGCTGATCGCCTCGTCATCGCCGACCAGTTCGCCGATCGCATGTCCGCCCGCATTGCTTCCCGCGTGCAGTGGCAGGCGCGCCTCGCGGAAGGTTGCGGCACAGCTGCCTACCGCGCAGGGGACGGCGTCGACGTTAGTGATGCCGTTCAGCACAAGGTTTGCACACAGCAGCTGGAACAGGATTCGGCGCGGTTCATAGGCGACTACCTTGCCTGCGGGGCACAGATCGCGCGCGAGAAACACCGTGTGGGAACCAATGTTTGCGCCCACTTCGATAATCGTCGCATCCCGCTCCAGCAACTGCGCGAGGACTTCGATCTCGCCATAGGACCATTCGCCATAGAGCCGCAGTGACTGGCCCACCCATTCATCGTTCGCCAGGCTTACGAATTCGCCCGAAGGAGCAGTGGTTCTGTAATAGGTCATGTCGTACCTTCGTTCTTGAGGCGACCGGGTTCGTGGTTCTTCGCCCGAATAGATTTTGCCATGGTCGACGACAACGCAATTGTCGGCCGATCGCAGCGCGAAGCGTGAATTCCCGATTTTCATTGCATCGCAGCACAAAATCCTCACATGATTTGCGGCAATGCTGCGCCAGTATGAACTTGTCGAACGGGTCAAGGCCTATGAGCCGGAGGCAGACGAGGCATTGCTGAACCGCGCCTATGTCTATTCGGTGCAGAAACACGGCACGCAAAAGCGGGCCAGCGGCGATCCCTATTTCAGCCACCCGATCGAGGTGGCCGGCTTGATGACCGATCTCAAGCTGGACCAGCAGACCATCGTTACCGCGCTGCTGCACGATACGGTGGAAGACACGCTGGCCACGATCGAGGAGATCGAGCGGCTGTTCGGCAAGGACATCGCCCGGCTGGTGGATGGCGTCACCAAGCTCTCCAAGATCGAGGTGATGACCGAGAACGAGCGGGCGGCGGAAAACCTGCGCAAGTTCCTGCTGGCGATGAGCGAGGATTTGCGGGTGCTGCTGGTCAAGCTGGCCGACCGGCTGCACAACATGCGCACGCTGCACTTTATCCGCAGCGAGGAAAAGCGTCAGCGCATCGCGCGCGAAACGATGGATATCTATGCCCCGCTGGCTGAACGGGTGGGCATGTATGAATATATGCGTGAAATGCAGCTGCTCGCCTTCGAACAGCTTGAGCCGGAAGCCTATGCCACCATCACCGGGCGGCTGGCGCAGATCCGCAGCCAGGACGGAGGGCAGGTCGATGCGATCGCGCTGGCGATCAAGCAGGCACTGGCCGAAGCGGGGCTGAAAGTGGAAGTGAAGGGGCGGGAAAAGCACCCCTATTCGATCTGGCGCAAGATGGCCGAGCGTCACGTCAGCTTCGAACAGATCACGGATATTATGGCGTTTCGCGTCGTCACGGAAAGCGAGGTGGATTGCTATCGCGCGCTGGGCGTACTGCACACCACCTGGCAGATGATCCCCGGACGCTTCAAGGACTATATCTCCACCCCCAAGAGCAATGGCTATCGCTCGCTGCACACCGCGCTGATTTATGAGAATTCGATGCGGATGGAGGTGCAGGTCCGCACACGCGAAATGCACCGGCTCAATGAATTCGGTCTGGCCGCACACTGGGCCTACAAGCAGGGTGGCGCGCGTCCTGACGGGCAGGTTGGATGGCTGCGCGATCTGATCGAGATCGTGGACGCCAGCCACGATGCGGACGAATTGCTCGAACACACCAAGCTGGCGATCTATCAGGACCGAATTTTCGCCTTTACCCCCAAGGGCGCGCTGTTCCAGCTGCCGCGCGGATCGACCCCGGTTGATTTCGCCTTCGCCGTTCACACCGATCTGGGAGCGCAGGCGGTGGGCGCAAAGATCAACGGGCGGCACGTGCCACTGCGCACTCCGCTCAACAATGGCGACGTGGTCGACATCATCAAGAGCGAAAGTTCGGTGCCCCAGCTGTCCTGGCTGGGTTTTGTGGTGACGGGCAAGGCGCGCGCCGCCATTCGCCGTGCGGTGCGCCAGAAGGAACGCGCCGAAGTGGCCGCCATCGGGCGCAAGCTGTTCGAGGAGATTTGCGAACGGCTGCCCTCCAAGATCGGTCGCAAGGGTGTGAGAGAAGCGGTGAAACGGCTTGAGTTCGAGCGCGAGGAAGACCTGATGGTGGCGATCGGCTCGGCCAAGCTGGATGATCGCGCGGTGATGGAAGCTCTCGTTCCGGGCAGCACTTCTGATCTGCCCGACCCTGAAAGCTGGCCCCGGCAGGAACGCGCGATCTCGATCAGGGGGTTGACCCCGGGTATGGGCTTCGCCCTGGCCGATTGCTGCCATCCAGTGCCGGGGGACCGGATCGTGGGGCTGAAAGTGCCGGGCCATGGGGTGGAGGTGCATGCGATTGATTGCCTCACGCTGGCGAGCGGCGTTGATGCGGACTGGCTCGACCTGTCATGGGGGGCGCATTCGGGCATTGCGGTCGGGCGGTTGCGGGCCGTGCTTTACAACCGCCCGGGCACGCTGGCGGACATGGCCTCGATTTTCGCCGGCAATCGCGCCAATGTCGTCAATCTTGTGCTCGCGCAGCGCGATGATCCGTTCCATACCTATGATGTCGATCTGGAGGTGCAGGATCTGGCGCACCTCGCCCGCATCGTCAGTGCCCTGCGCGCGAGCGACGCCGTAGCGCAGGCGGACCGCATCTGAACGAAGTGCTAGAGCAGGCGCAGTTCGATCTCCGCCATGTCGCCCTCGGCCAGATCTTCTGCGCGGCGGATCGGGCGCTTGACCGGCAGGATCCAGCCGCCATCGCTGTGGGGGAAGACCGAGGTTGTCCAGCAGCTCTCCCTGATCCTGACCTCGACCCTCACCGATCCGAAACCGCGCGCGCGGCCTTCCTCCAGCCTGCGTATTAGGGCATGCGCCGCGATCGCCTCTGCCGCCGCGCCCTCGGCGGTAACGAAGTGCCAGCTGCCGCCATTGCCTCCGGTCCACCGCCACAGCGGGGCGGCAAAGCGCACGATCTCTGCTGAATTCACTGGCGTCGGCGCTCCCTTACGATTGGGTCGTGGTTCAAGTGGCTTGTGCCAGCCGATCGCGACTTGCGAAAGCCCTTCGCCGCCGCTAGGGCGCTGCCTTCCAGAGCATGCGGAGCGGTGGCCGAGTGGTCGAAGGCGCTCGCCTGGAAAGTGAGTATACGTCAAAAGCGTATCGAGGGTTCGAATCCCTCCCGCTCCGCCAGCGACCCCCAGCACCAGTCTCTGTATTGAGAGGGCCTGCGCAAGTGCGCGGAACAGGGCGGTTTGCGCGCTTCAATCCGTCCCTGGTCTGTTGGCTGCTCGCTGTCTCTGAGGGATTGCGGGCCGCTTTGGGGCCCGCGTCTCTGCGCGGATCGCAATCGGTCCGGTTTCCCTGCTATACAGGGAAAGAACAGGGAAAAATGCCAATTTGAGGGGTAAAACGGTGCTGTCAGGCAAACGCTAACTTGTCTCCACTTGGCGATTCTTCGCCGATAGAGAGACCCGCATGAAACCGATTTCCTATAAGCGACACCGCTTTCCGCCGGATGTTATCCGACTGGGAAT
>Ga0181559_10000142_pt1 | contig 57669 bp, 47 predicted proteins | sample 011ome_21_FD_133752 | JGI IMG/M metagenome (GOLD analysis project Ga0181559, IMG submission 133752) | Coastal salt marsh microbial communities from the Groves Creek Marsh, Skidaway Island, Georgia - 011508AT metaG (megahit assembly) | ecosystem: Environmental > Aquatic > Marine > Intertidal... | reverse complement strand
CAAAATTGAAAAAATTAAATCTATTTTGAAGAAACATGCAACTAACCCTTTCAAAAACTTACCCCTAAACAAGGAAAATTTCTTCAATAAAATTCTTCGTCAAACGGGTAGGTAGCAACACGTATTCTTCTTGCTGTACAAAATCATTTATCTTTCGAGACCAAATTGGAATTCTCATGAAGCGTCTTGCAATTCTCGCCACCGGCTCTGGCAGCAATGCCGAAAAAATCATGGAACACTTTGCCCATTCCTCCAAGGGGGAGATTGCCTTGGTGGGGACCAACAAGGAAGATGCAGGGGTTTTGGTACGAGCGAAAAAATTTGGAGTACCCACATTTACCTTTACTCGCAAAGAAATGGAAGCTGGCGTCCTTTTGGCCAAGTTGCAGGAAGAGCGAGTCGATTGGGTGATTTTGGCTGGATTTTTACTCAAGGTACCGGATGAATTGATCCGTGCCTTCCCAGACCGGATGGTGAATATCCACCCTGCCCTACTCCCGAATTACGGAGGAAAAGGAATGTATGGACATCATGTGCATGAAGCCGTAAAAGCTGCTGGAGAGACTGAATCAGGTATTACGATTCATTTGGTCAACGAACATTACGACGAAGGAAAAATTATTTTTCAGGCAGCCACTTCCCTCCTCCCAGAGGACAGCGCAGAAACCATCGCCGCCAAGGTGCTTGCATTGGAGCACCAGTACTTTGCAGGGGTGATTGAAGGGTTGCTTTAAGCATCTCTTCCTCTTCTTCCTTCAGCAGTGGACATTCATCATTCGACATTAAAAAAACTGAAAAATGGTGATTAAATTAAGATTTATGAAAAGGGCTCAAAAAGGAAAACTAAGTTATAATCGATGCATCAAGTCGCTGCTTTCCCTGCCTTTAATTTTTCTATTCTTAATTACAGGCAATGGGGAAGCCGCTCAATCATTGGATTACATTACAAAAAAGGACATCACCTTCCCCAGTGAAGAAATCATCCTTGCTGGAACCCTCTTTTCCCCTCCCCAGCCACAAGTAGCCATAGTTCTTGTGCATGGTTCAGGTCAAGAAAAACGAATGACTCGGTTTGCAGAACGATTGGCGACCCATGGGATTACCGTACTCACCTACGACAAGCGTGGCGTTGGAGCATCCGGAGGAATTTATGCGGGTCCAGAGGTAGAAACCAATAATGTGGATTCGACTAACCTCAGTCTTTTGGCAAAAGATGCAAGTGCCGCTGTAAATAAACTGCAAGAGGTAGCGATGGATTTGCCTGTTGGATTGGTTGGATTCAGTCAGGCAGGATGGATCATTCCGATGGCTGCGACCCAAAATTCTTTGGTAGATTTTATGGTTTTATTTAGCGGGCCAACAATCACCAGCCTCGAACAACTTCGGTTTCAGTTTCACACGAATGGAGATCCAAATTACTGGGAAACTCATTCTGAAGTAGATGCACGTGAGGCTATCAAAAAAGATCCCGATCGTTTTCAATTTACCCCTATAGACCCGATACACCCCCTGACCAACCTTGCTATCCCTGGACTTTGGCTCTATGGGGCAAAGGATATTCAGGTTCCAGCACAGCGCTGTATCGAACAATTAAATCAACTCAAGGAGGAAGGGAAACCCTATGATTACAGAATTTATTTGAATTTGGGACATAATACGGCAACTTCCAGCGATGAAACACCAGTGGAGGATGCGATCCTATGGATTCATCAGGTCCTAAGTTCTAAAAAAATACTTTAGTAGACACTCCCTAAAAATTTGAATTCTTCCAATAGAACCCAACTTAGTGAGTTTAAATTAGCTACCTACGTCACCTTTCAACTTAACTTTTATGAATAAAGATTTAATTCTTCGAGAGAAGTTAGCCCTACAGCGAACTATCCTTGCCAACCAGACTACCTTTCTTTCCTTTTTACGAACCTCCTTGTATTTTCTAGTCGCTGGAATTAGTATCAATAACCTAACTACTATTCCAAAAAAAGAAGCAGTTGAACTCCTTTTTATCGGATTGGGAATCGTGATCTTTGTTGCCGGGTTGATTAATTTTCTGACTAATTCAAAGAAAATCAAGGAAAGTGAAAAACACGTAGGCGATTACAAAGACGAATATTTGAATTAAATATTTTTTACAATTACAAATCCAAGCACTTTAAAGAAATCCGTTTTTTTACTAGGGGTTACAGAAGTTATCAAGCCTGACTTATTGCATCCCCTAGCTAAAAAAAGGATTCCTCAAGAACTTTTCTGGAGAAATTTCTTCTTCTTTTCCCCAAGCCCTTCCGCACATTTTTTCTACCTTTGTTACTTCTTAAATCTCATCCCACTTTGCTCCCATGGCTCTCAAAAAAATACAGTCCGCCCTCATCTCAGTTTATTACAAGGACCACTTGGAACCCATCATCGCTTTGCTCAAAAAGCAAGGTGTGACCATTTATTCCACTGGCGGCACTCAAGAATTTATTGAAGCACAAGGAGCACAAGTAGTGCCTGTGGAAGAACTCACTAGCTACCCTTCCATTTTTGGAGGACGTGTAAAAACCCTCCATCCGAAGATTTTTGGAGGTATCCTACACCGTAGAGACCACGAAGGCGATGTGGCGCAGGCAGCTACTTATGACATTCCGGCCATTGACTTGGTGATTGTGGATTTGTATCCCTTCGAAGAAACAGTCGCTTCCGGTGCTTCTGAAGCAGATATCATCGAGAAGATTGACATTGGCGGCATTTCGCTCATTCGAGCAGCTGCCAAAAACTTCAAGGACGTCACCATCATCGCTTCCAAAAACCAGTATGCGGAATTGGAAGCCAGACTTTCCGCTCAAGAAGGAGCTACTACCCTAGAAGACAGACGCTACTTTGCTGCTCAGGCCTTCCAGGTGTCCTCCAACTACGATACCCATATCTTCAACTACTTCAACCAGCAAGAAGGAATCCCTGCACTGAAAGTATCTGAAAGCACAGCCAAGGTGCTTCGGTACGGAGAAAACCCACACCAAGCAGCACATTTCTATGGAAACTTGGAGGAGCTATTTGAGCAACTACATGGGAAGGAGCTTTCCTATAACAATCTGGTTGATGTGGACGCCGCAGTCAACCTCATTGCTGAATTTCCAGATCATACAGCTTTTGCCATCCTCAAGCATACGAATGCCTGCGGTTGCGCAACTGCAGCTTCCGTAAAAGAAGCCTATCAAAAGGCTTTTGCGGCAGATACTACCTCCGCCTTTGGAGGTGTCCTGGTAACCAATAAACCGATAGACCTCGCTGCGGCAGAAGAGATGAACTCTCTATTTTTTGAAGTGTTGATCGCACCTGCATTTAGCCCTGAAGCATTGGCAGTATTGACAACGAAAAAGAATCGAATTCTCTTGCTCCAGAAAATGTCCATTCCAGGAACAAAAATGATTAAAACCCTCTTGAATGGGGTCATCGAACAAGACAAGGATTTAGCTACTGAAGGCAAGGGAGATTTTACCGTAGCCACTACCCTGGCCCCTAGCGAACAAGAACTAGATGCCTTGGTCTTTGCAGCAAAAGTGTGTAAACACACCAAATCCAATACCATTGTATTGAGCAACGATTCGCAACTATTTGCCTCTGGAGTAGGACAAACCTCCCGAGTGGATGCCTTGAGACAAGCCATTACCAAGGCCAATGAGTTTGGCTTCAACCTAAAAGGTGCCGTCATGGCCTCCGATGCCTTCTTCCCCTTCCCAGACTGTGTCGCCATCGCCCATGAAGCTGGCATCACCGCGGTGGTACAGCCTGGGGGCTCGATTAAGGACCAGGACAGCATTGACTACTGCAATACCCAAGGCATGAGCATGGTGCTGACAGGTGTCCGCCACTTCAAACACTAAAAAATCAAGACATTCGAGGTTTTTGAAACCTCTAAGATCAAGTTCGAATTCAAACTCAGAAAAATGTTGTACTTCGTACTTGGTACTTTGTACATTGTACGTTTATGAAAGCACACCAACTCAAGCTTTACAATACCCTAACCCGGCAGAAGGAAGATTTTGCACCCATCAACGCTCCCTTTGTGGGCATGTATGTGTGTGGACCTACAGTCTATGGGGATGCGCATTTGGGTCATGGTAGGCCAGCAATCACTTTTGACACGGTCAATCGTTACCTGAACCACTTGGGATACCGGGTGCGCTACGTCCGCAACATCACCGATGTAGGCCACCTAACAGGAGATGCAGATGAGGGCGAGGATAAAATCGCCAAAAGAGCCAAGCTCGAAAAGTTGGAGCCCATGGAAGTGGCTCAACAATACACAGATACCTACCACCGGGACATGGCCTTGCTCAATACCTGGAAACCTAGCATTGAACCAAGAGCCACCGGACATATCCCCGAACAAATCGCTTTGGTAGAAGCCATCCTCAATGAAGAGCTTGCTTATGTGGTCAATGGATCGGTTTATTTCGATGTACTTGCCTATAACAAGCGTTACTCCTACGGCAAACTTTCGAGGCGTGTCATTGAAGAATTGGTCAGCGGAGGTCGCGACTTGGATGGGCAAGGAGAAAAGCGAAATGCAGTAGATTTTGCCTTGTGGAAAAATGCTTCACCCGAACACTTGATGAAGTGGCCTTCTCCTTGGGGTCTTGGCTTCCCAGGCTGGCACCTAGAATGTACAGCCATGAGTTCTAAGTATCTCGGTACCCAGTTTGACATTCATGGAGGGGGTATGGACTTGCTTTTCCCACATCACGAATGTGAAATTGCACAAGGCAATGCTTGCAATCATCAGGATCCGGCCAAGTACTGGATGCACAACAATATGATCACCATCAACGGGCAAAAGATGGGCAAGTCTTTGGGCAACTTCATTACGCTTCAAGAGCTATTCACGGGAAAGCACCCGCTTTTGGAACAAGCCTACAGCCCGATGACGATCCGATACTTCATCTTGACGGCCCATTACCGCTCCACCTTGGACTTCTCCAACGAAGCCTTGAAGGCAGCACAAAAAGGATACAAAAAAATCATCAATGGTCTTCGTATCGCTAAACAATTGACGTTTATACCACAAGCGGATATCTCCTTAGATACAGAGCAAATCCAACAAGTGGAAACAAGCATCGCAGCGGCTTACCGATCTATGGACGATGACTTCAATACTGCTATGGCCATTGGGCACCTCTTTAATCTGCTCAAAAAAATCAACTCGGTATACACTGGACAACTGGCATCTGCCGCGCTAGGAAAGGAAGTTTTCACTCAATTATTGGAAACCTACCGAACCTTTGTAGTAGATATTCTGGGCTTGATCGAGGAAAAAGGGGAGGTCCAGGAAGGATTATTAAACCTCCTGCTTAACCAGTATACTGAAGCCAAAACCGCCCGCAACTATACCAAGGTGGATGAAATCCGATCTGGATTAAAAGCCATGGGAATACTTGTCAAAGACATGAAGGACCGAATCGACTGGGCATATGAAGAATAAGTTAGGATGGAGCATGTTCGCATTACTCTTTCTCTTGGCTGCTTGTTCAGGGGAAAAGAGCACCGAAACCAACACTGAACCGGTTGCTTTAAAACCTTATCCTGCCTTCAATGCGGATTCGGCTTATGCTTTTGTACAAAAGCAGGTCAACTTTGGTCCTCGGGTACCGGGAACTCCGGGACATGCGGCTACCAAAGCATGGATTCAAGAAACCTTAGAAGGTTACGGATGGAGCGTGCAGCAACAGGATTTTCAAGCAGAAACCTACGATGGACTAACATGGGATTTGACCAACCTGATTGCATCCTACCATCCCCAAGCAAAGAAGCGGATCCTCTTGGCAGCCCATTGGGATACCCGCAGAATTGCTGACAAGGACACCGAACGCACCGACCAACCCATTGATGGGGCCAATGATGGGGCCTCTGGTGTTGGGGTGCTGATGGAAATCGCGCGAAGTATTATTAGCCAGCCCCTTTCTGCAGAGGTGGGTATTGATTTAATCTTTTTTGACGGGGAGGACGATGGGGAGCCCGAATTTACGGTCACACGAGATAATTCTAATATTTGGTGGTGTCATGGTTCCCAGTACTGGTCCAAAAACAAGCACATCCCCAATTATTCTGCCTATTATGGAATTTTAGTGGATTTGGTAGGAGGAAAAAACGCTCGATTTTACCGAGAAGGCTATTCAAGAAAGTTTGCCAGCGGTATACTTTCCAAGGTCTGGGGCTATGCAGCAAGGGTTGGTCATTCCGCCTACTTCATTCAACAAGATGCTCCCGAAATCTTGGATGACCATGCCTTTGTAAATGAATGGGCAGGTATCCCCACCATCGATATCATAGACTACTCACCCAACACTGGATTTGGAACATACCACCATACCCACAGAGATAATCTGACAGAAATTGATTCACGTACCTTACAGGCAGTGGGTGAAACAGTTTTAGCTACTATTTATCAAGAATAGCAGTAAACTTAATTTTTTTTGTTTTATTCGTAATTAAAGGCAAATTACGCTAACATTATTCAAATGAAATAGGATGAAAAAGGGGAGACAGGTTACGATGAAGGAAATCGCCAAGAAGCTTGGTGTGTCCGTCTCTACTGTTTCGAGAGCTCTTCAGGACTCGCCCGAGCTCCACATTGAAACCAAGCGGAAAATTGTAGAGGCGGCAAGAGAAATGAACTACCGTCCCAACTTACTTGCCCAAAGTTTGCGTATCAGCAGATCCAAGACGCTAGGAGTTATTGTACCTGAAATCACCTCCCATTTTTTTGCTTCCTGCATAAGTGGCATTCAAGATATCGCCAATTCCCGGGGTTACAATGTGATGATCTGCCAAAGCAATGAGTCAATTGCCCAAGAAAAGGCCAATATCCAGACCTTAGTTTCAAGTCAAGTGGATGGCCTTTTGATTTCATTAAGTCGAGAAACCAATACCTACGAACATCTGTATGAACTCTATGACCGTGAAATCAACTTCCTTTTATTTGACCGCGTACAGGAAGATATTCCCGTCTCTAAAGTTACTTTTAATGATGTGAGCGGTGCCTATCAGGTCGTCAAACACCTATTGGAAAATGGCTCCCGCAGGATCATCTACGTATCTGGGCCTGAAGATCTCTACATATCCAAAAAAAGAAAAGAAGGCTATCTTCGCGCCCTTGCAGAATTTGGTGTGAAGGAAGATCCCTCCCTAATATTAAGGTCTGACCTCACACTACAAAGCAATCTTCAGGTAGCTCAACATATTCTTCGAATGAATCCGCGACCTGAAGCAGTTTTTTGCATGATTGACCCTGTAGCCGTAGACGTACTGACCGAATGGAAAAAGTCTGGCATTCGAATCCCAGAAGATATTGCACTAGCTGGATTTACGAATAACCCCACTGCAGCAGTGGTCGAACCGCCCTTGACTACTGTAGCCCAACCTGGCTATGAAATGGGGAAGTTGGCTGTGAGCCATTTGCTAGATCAATTGGATGGCATGGCATCGGAAGACCCCATCTCCATCGTGCTAGACACGACCTTATTGGTTCGAAAATCCTCTCTGCATTTTCCAGTTAAAAATTAAGCAATCCATTACAGCTGAGCCTCAAGAGCAACCCTTCCCCTTTTCAATGAAATCTAAGGTAACACAGTCATTTCTACACCATTTTGAAGCTGAGCCTCTGGTAGTATTTGCTCCAGGACGAATCAATTTAATTGGAGAACATACCGATTACCAGGAAGGCTTTGTTTTTCCTGCAGCAATTGCCCATGGAATCTATGTGGCCATAGCAAAAAATAATCTGAATTTCTGTAGGGTTTATGCGCTAGACTTTGACCAAGAGTTCACATTCGAACTTGGAGGCATGTCCCCCAAAAAAGGACACTGGGCCTCGTACGTAATGGGTATGTGCACCTTATTGAATCAGGCAGGATATCCACTGAGGAATTTTGACCTCGTCCTTGGAGGGGATATCCCTATTGGTTCAGGACTTTCCTCTTCAGCCGCTCTTTCAGTTGCCGTAGGGCTAGCCATAGCCAAACTATTTTCTTTTCCTATCGCCAAGAAAAATCTGGCACTTTATGCCCAAAAAGCAGAACAGCTCTTTGCTGGGGTGAATTGTGGAATTATGGATCCCTATGCATCTCTTTTTGGAGTTGAAAATCATGCCATGCTTCTAGATTGTCGGTCTGTAACCCATCAAGAAGTTAAGATACCCCTCAATGAATATCGTTTTTTACTTGTTAATTCAAAGGTTTCGCACGCATTAGCCAGCTCCGCTTACAACCAACGTCGTGCTGCTTGTGAGGAGAGCGTGGATATTTTACAAAAATTTTTTCCAGAGATTCGTACCCTTCGAGATCTGAAAGTGGGTGATTTATCTAGGGTCCAACAACTTCTGCCAAAATCGCTTTTTCCAAAAGCCAAACATGTGATTACCGAATGTGGTCGAGTACATCAAGCAGCCAAAGCCCTTCAAAACGAGAATCTTTTAGAAGTAGGAAATTTACTAAAAGCGTCCCATGAAAGTCTGCGTGACGATTTTGAGGTAAGTTGCCCCGAAATCGATTTTCTAGCAATTCAAGCTGGATCAACAAAAGGGGTTTTGGGAGCTAGAATGATGGGAGGTGGATTTGGAGGATGTCTGCTGACCTTGGTAAAAGATGCTGAAGTATCTTCTTTTAAAACTAGTATAAAAGAGGGATACCTTAATAAGTTTAAATTAATGCCAGATTTTATAGAAGTGGCTGTGGGTGCTGGTGCAAGACAAGTATAAAATCTCCGCATTTATCGACAAAATCTACCGCTTGATCCATTATCTTGGATGAAATGAGCACGGTAGCATAAGAACTGCTTCTTTTTTATTATTTTCGAAAAAATAAATTCACACCTATGAAGTACCCAAAAAACCTACGTAGTCTTTTAATTCTGTTTCTCCTTTTGGGAGCAGTAGTAACTTCTTGCTCCAAGAAGCGAGAGGGAGATCCAAAAGTACTTGTTTTTAGTAAAACAGCAGGTTATTACCACGAATCTATTACAAAAGGGATTACAGCAATCCAAAAATTAGGAGCTGAAAATGGCTTTGTGGTAGACACCACCAAAAATGCAGATCTCATCAATGAAGAAAATTTAGCACAATATGCTACGGTCATCTTTTTGAGCACTACGGGTGATGTCTTAAATTCTTACCAAGAGGCGGATTTTGAGCGTTACATCCAGTCTGGTGGAGGATTTGTTGGCATCCATGCAGCTGCAGATTCTGAATACGATTGGGGCTGGTATGGCAGACTTGTGGGGGGATACTTCGCAGATCATCCAGGAATCAACGACCCACATCCTAATGTACAACCAGGAAAAGTGACTAAAACTGGGGAAAAACACCCCTCTACAGACTCTCTCCCTGAAAATTGGACGCGTACAGACGAGTGGTATAGTTACAAGAAAATTAATCCAACCACTAAAAAATTATTACTGTTGGACGAATCCTCCTACCAAGGAGGATTGGATATGGGCGAGCACCCAATCGCTTGGTACCACGATTACGATGGAGGAAGAGCCTTTTACACTGGAGGTGGACATACCAACGAGTCCTACGAGGAAGCTGATTTTTTGAAACACCTTTTGGCAGGGATTCAGTACACAATCGGTGAAAATTTGGAACTCAATTACAAAAAAGCAAAATCAAAGCGTACGCCTGAGGAAAATAGATTCTCCAAAACTACTCTTTCTATGGGTCAGTTTACCGAACCTACAGAAATGACCATTCTTCCGAACTTAGATATTCTTGTTGCCCAACGAAGAGGAGAAATCCTTCAGTACAACCAGGCTACAGGTGAGCTCAAGGAAATAGTTAAGTTGGATGTTTATTGGAAGACAGAGGTTAAAGGCGTGAATGCAGAAGAGGGCTTGATGGGTATCCAGAAAGATCCAAACTACGCCACCAACAATTGGGTTTATGCCTTTTATGCACCCACCGGCGACCAAGAGATCAACCGCCTTTCACGATTCAAATACCAGGATGGAAATTGGGACATGGGTCCTGAACAGATTATTTTGGAACTATATTCCCAACGAAACATCTGCTGTCATACGGGAGGATCGATTGCTTTTGATAAAGATGGCAACTTATTCCTTTCTACAGGTGACAACTCTACCCCTTTCAATCAGCCAGGATCCACTTACAGATTAAATGGTTATGCTCCAGTAGATGGACGTGAGGGGAATAAACAATGGGATGCTCGAAGAAGCTCTGGCAATTCAAACGACTTAAGAGGAAAAATCCTCCGTATCAAAGTGGCAGAAGATGGCACCTACACAGTTCCTGAAGGCAACTTGTATCCGGAAGGAGCCGAAGGTACTCGTCCAGAAATCTATGCCCAAGGACTTAGAAATCCCTACCGAATCTCTGTAGATCAAAAAAACAGCTTTCTGTATTGGGGTGAAATAGGTCCAGATGCCAACAATGATTCTTTGGACGTAAAAGGACCAAGAGGGTACGATGAGGTGAATCAAGCGAGAAAAGCAGGACATTTTGGATGGCCTTACCTCATAGGAAATAACTTTGCTTACACCGAATTTAATTACGAAACAGGAGAACTAGGTCCTTCCTTTGACCCAACCGGTCCAACCAATAATTCCCCAAACAATACGGGTTTAAGTAAACTTCCTGCTACAGAACCAGCATTCATTTGGTATCCCTATGCAGCTTCCCCTGACTTCCCTCAGTTAGGAACAGGTGGACGAAATGCCATGGCTGGCCCAGTATACTATTCGGATATGTATCCTTCGGAAACGCGCATGCCAGATTATTACAACGGCAAGCTTTTCATCTACGATTGGATTAGAGGGTGGATCAAGGTTGTAAGCATGCAGGAAAATGGAGATTTCGATAAGATGGAACCCTTCATGCCTGGAACCAAATTCAATGCTATGATGGACATGGAAATGGGCCCAGACGGAAAACTTTATATCCTTGAGTATGGAAATGGTTGGTTCTCCAAAAATCCAGATGCGGGGTTGTTCCGCATCGACTTTAATGGAGGCAATAGACCACCGGTAGTTTCTTCTACTACAGTAGATAAAACCACTGGAAAAAGCCCGCTGGAAGTTACGTTTACTGCCACCGCAGCTGATCCGGAAAACGACGCATTATCCTATACTTGGGACCTTGGTGCTGGGGTGACTAAGACCACTTCTGAACCTACCTTAACGCACACCTTTACTGGTATAGGAGAATTTGAAATTCAAGTCACTGCAACAGATCCTGCCGGCATGTCAGGCAAAGGCCCATTGGTTGCTGTTTATTCTGGTAACGTTGCTCCCGTCGTAAGCATTGCCGTACAAGGCAATCAATCTTTCTACTTCCCCGGCAAAAAAGTAAGTTACACGGTTTCTGTTTCTGATGAAGATGACCCAGAAGGAGCCAAGGATCTTTCCAACTTGTACGTGGCTGCTGATTACCTACAGGGAATTGATCAGGCGGAGGCAGACCAAGGACACAAAATAATGAGTGAGGCAATGACAGGAAAGTCCTTGGTACAATCACTTACTTGCAAGACCTGTCACAACGAAAATGAAAAATCCATAGGTCCAGCTTATGCAGATGTAGCCAAAAAATACCGTGAGCGAAATCGGGATTACCTGGTAAATAAAATCAAGAATGGAGGTGGAGGAGTATGGGGTGAAACAGCCATGCCAGCAAACCCTGATTTGAAAAACTCTGAAGTAAATGCCTTGATAACCTACATTCTATCTTTGAGACAGGAAACCAAACCAAGTTTGGGTGCTTCAGGAAATCTAGACCCTACTTTGGGTAAGCCCGCTTCGCCTACAGGATCCTTGGTGATTTCTGCATCCTTTACCGATAAGGGAGGTGAAAACATCAAGCCACTAACTGGTTCTAGTTCCTTAGTGCTTCAGCCCAATAGTGTGGATTTAGCAGGAGCAGGTAGTTTCTCAGGATATGCCAAAATGGTATTTGATGGCAGAACTTTACTGACCATTCCAAATACAAAGGGATCCTTTGCTTTACAAGGAATTGATCTCACTGGAGTAGGATCAATTACCTTGATGACTGCTTCGCAAGAACCAATTAACACCCCAATTGATTTTGAAATCCGTTTGGATAGTCCAACGGGTGAAGTGGTGGGTACAGGAACTCATGCACCAAGTGCAGGAATGAAGATGCCAAACATGCCTATACTAATGCACCAAGCGAATGTAGCCATCAGCGCTGCCAGTGATGGCAAAAAACATACACTCTACCTTGTCAGTGATGCAAAAGGGGCAGATTTAGGCACCTTTATTTTAATGGGTATTTCCTTCAACGCAAAATAAGCAACCGATTTACCCTCGTCAACAAAAAGCCACTCCTACAAAGGAGTGGCTTTTTGTTGATCCATATCAGTAAAATCTAGGTACTTCAAGCTTTTTTGGCAAACAAAATCCTTACTAAAGGAGATCTAGTCGATTAGAGATCCAATTTTGTTGAATTCAAATGAACAAAGAGGCTCGAATTAGACTAATCCCAAAAATCAATTACATACCGATCCTTCCGGTCGCCAAATCACCTGTTGGTCCTCCACCTGAAACAAAGTTGCCTGTGGAATAGCCTCCCCTTGACAATCCAATACCACTGGCATCCAATTGCAAAAGGGACAGCAATTTCCAAGTATAAATACCGTCTGCTCTTGAAAGGAACCTTGAATTAAATAGGAATAAATGGAAAGGTCAGAAGCAGCAGCAGTGGCGAGTAAGTCTTTAAGCCAAACCAATTCTGTTAGTGGTTTATCCACATTGCAAATTTGTGGCTCCTCTTGTGGTTGACAAGAAAAAACGAATAAGGATACCGCTACTAAGAAAAGGGCGAATCGCATGGCTAGTGGAGGAAATTATTCTTTTTCAACTATTTTTTCAACCTGAACGCTACATCCAACCAAAAGGTTAAATGAAAAAGAAATGTACTTCCCTTTTTAAAGTAAAGAACGGAGTTCCTTTTCCCAAACGAATCCTAGTATTAGGAGAGCATCCTATTTCATAGGAGAAAAAGGAAGTGCTACATAAAACTTGGTATCTACCTTCTCTACAATTTTTCCAGGCATTTCTGAGGCGTCTCTAGCTCGAATCCAGTCGGGATCTACTCTAAATCGATCGAATGCAGCATTAAACTCAACTTTTCCTTGATGCCCCAAGAGGTAAACCAATTTGGGCTGTACACCTTCTTTTTCAACCGTTATCCAATAGGGATAATTGGAGAGGCCCTGCTTTGCAAACAAGGCTTGGGTATGATCTCGGAAACGAGTTTGAATCGCATCTAGCTTGCCTGGGAATAAATGATACGTTCGTAATTGAAAAATACCGCTTGGACTAGAGACTTCTCTAGAATTGAGATCTTTAGCCCATACCATAAATACTTGGTCTACTTTTTGAACAAGAGGACCATTCGCTTCAGAAGCCTTGGCCACCGCTTTCCATTCGGGGTCGTTTGCAAAATTGGCCCATCGAATATCTCGTTCTGAATCGGCGGGATAGCCTAGAATGAAAGTGAGCTGCTTTTCCGGAGCCTCCTCAGAAAGGAAATATGCGATATTTTCAATTCCATGTTTGGAAAATAAGGTTTGTGTGTGATTTTGAAAACGCTGAATAAGGTCTGGCATTTTCCCATCATGTACCGTGTAGGTACGCATTTCAAAATACGCGCTTTTGATGGTTTGCTGAGCTGAAGCGAGAAATGAACTCATAAAGAAGAAAAGAACAACTAGAATACGCATGAATTTTAAAGTTAAGTGTGAGAGAATTGGATTAACATCAGTTTTTTTTCCAAGCACGGAATAGCGCTGGACTCAAAACAAGTGCAATGGTAAGCAAACCGAAAGTTTCTCGGTTTTCTTCCATCTGTGGAGTTTTCATAGTTAAATTTTTTTGCGCCCATTCTGCCGTCACCCATTCCCCTACTCCCCCAGGAAAGAAGTAGATAGCTCCCACTACACAGGAGGCCACCACGATAGTCAAGGGTAGTTTTGGAAATACGCCACGGATAGCAAAAAGAGAAAAAATGATAGCTACGGTATAGATACTGACCCAAACTTCTGGATCGGGATCATTGAATTGCCAGTAAGCAAATAGGGAAAATAGAATAACCCAAAGGCCATAGAAATAGGAAATTGGTTTCATACCTTACGAATTAAATAGGATAGTAAGCTAGGGAAAATCTGACATAATTTTACTTTATTTAGGTTGAATGGCACTATTTTCATTCATAATTTATCCAAAATGTACCTGTATAGACCAATCCTGATTACATGATTCAGTTAAGCTTATCTTCATCTATTGCTGACTTACTGGGTATTTTAACCCTCCAACAAAAAAATCTATTGTCCTTACTTTCCGAGGAAGAGAAACATGAACAGGGATTTGTAACTGTTCAACATACCCAAGAGCAGGTAAAAAGGATGCATGACATTACTCCTCACGTTCTTGCCAAGAATAAGGATGAAATAGTCGGTTATATTTTAGCAATGACTCTTGATTCTCGTAATTTGGTTCCATCCTTGATTCCACTATTCACCAACTTTGAGAAATTAGCAGTGCGGGGTAAAAAAGTAATCGATTACCAACCCATGGTCATCGGACAAGTCTGTGTGGCAAAATCTCAACGAGGAACAGGATTAGTGGACAAATTGTATACTGCATACCGGGCGCAATATGCACCAAACTATGATTTTGCAATTACGTCCATTGCATTGAGCAATAAACGCTCCCTTGCCGCACATCAACGAATCGGATTTGAAGTAATCTCCACTTTCGAAGATAAGATTCAGCCATGGGCTATTGTTTTGTGGGATTGGAATATCCCTTCCAAACACAAACTTTAACAATGAGAAATTAAGCACTATCGCACCTAAGTCAAAGGATCTGATTTGTTTGAAGGCTAACTACTTACTTTTTCCAAAAAGTAAGTATGCAGTTTGGAAAAGTGATTCCGAAAGAATAAGGAGTAGTTGGATATGGGTACTTGCATTACAAACCAATCAAAATAAACGGAAAACTGGATTAGGACGATGGGCGGATTGCATCAGTTGCTCCAAAGCAATCACGCGTTCTGGATACGCTGCAGCCACATTTTTTTGCTCCTCTGGGTCAGTAGCAAGGTGAAACAATTCTACTTTTGTTTTGCTTGGATCCTTCACCTGGTACTTGACCAACTTCCATTCTCCCTGTAGTAGTGCCTGTCTCCCTCCCAATTCATGAAATTCCCAATACAGGTAATCGGCTTGTTTTTGAATTCCAGTTCCCAATAACGTAGGCAAGAAAGAAACTCCATCTATCTCAGAGGTAGTTGATTGACCCAGTAATTCCGTGAGTGTCGGAAGCCAATCCCAAAAGGCCGATAGCTGTGTGGAATGACTTCCTGCTTTAATTTTGGAAGGCCAAGAAACCACGAGAGGCACATGAATTCCTCCCTCATAAACATCTCTTTTAAACCCTCTAAATGGCCCATTGGAATTGAAAAATTCAGGGTCAGCACCACCTTCAAGATGAGTACCATTATCGGAAGTGAAGATCACTAAGGTATTTTCTATTAGTCCTAATCCCTCTAATTTGGTAAGAATATCCCCTACATAGCGATCAATTCGTGCTACCATTGCGGCAAAAGTAGCTCGAGGGTAGGCTTGAGACTGATATCCTGAAATAGTCATTTGAGAGCCATAATCTCCCCCTCTGGGCGCAATATATGGTTTCTCTTCGCCAAATTTTTGACGGTAATAGTGAAAGGTCTCGTCCTCAGGAATGGCAAGTTCAGCATGTGGCAATACCAGGGGAAGAAAAAGAAAGAAAGGCTCATCTTTATTTTCTTCGATGAATTGCAAACTTTTTTCATGGATGAGGTCCGGTGCAAAGGTGGTTTTAGTGGACCAGTTATTTCCTGGTAGCGGCACCTGGTGCTGATTTTCCCACAGGTAAGCTGGATAGTAGCGGTGCGCATAACGTTGGCAGTTGTAACCAAAAAATTGATCAAAACCTTGATTTGAAGGATCACCCGTTGTTCCTACAAAGCCCAAGCCCCACTTGCCAAAGGCGGCGGTGCGGTAGCCTGCTTGTTGGAAAATTTTTCCCAATGTACGCAGGGTGTCTGGTATTGGGTACTGCCCTTCAGGCTGAACTTCATAATTTCCCCGGATGGGGGTATGACCGGTGTGCAACCCCGTGAGCAGCGTGGATCGGGAGGGCGCACATACGGGAGCTCCTGAGTAGTGCCGAGAAAAACGCATCCCTTGAGAGGCAAGGCGATCAAGTGCAGGGGTAAGGATGTATTGCTGCCCCAAGAAGCCGAGATCTCCAAAGCCGAGATCATCTGCAAGGATAAATATGACATTGGGAGGTTTGGGAGTACTTACTCCTGAATTTTCCTTGACTTGAAAGGAAGAGAGCATGAAGCTGCTGGCAATCAAGCAATGATAAAGTGCTGATATTCTCATGTTCTAAACTACACGAAAAAGGTCAAAAAACAGAAACGGGAAGCATCTCTTACGAAAGCTTCCCGTTTGGAGGATAGATTCCCGTGGTTCACTATCTCCCTCAAGCTACAGTTAAAGACTTTTCCTAGTTGCCCAGGTCCAAAATGAAAATTGAAGCCGCCCATTCGGACTTGTCCTGTTTTTTAAAGATTCCTTCCCATTTCTGTGGTTTCCCCTTTCAAACACTTGCGAGCAAGTGCTCCTTCATGGTGGAACCTCCGAAGCTATCTTTGTGGATAGACTCCCAGGCCGATCTGTTGTAGCACTTCTGCGGCTGCCCGTTGCAAACTACCCCAATTAAGTGATAGCTCCTTTGTGCCCGATGTTTGTACAACCTTCCCCGAAGGTAGAGCTGTGCTGATCAATCCACTGTACGCAATTCTGGAGTCACCCCTTTCAATCAGGAAATTTCTTTCCTAATCCTTCTTGCATGGAACTTTGGTTCTTTCCGAAGAAATTTCCAAATTCAAGCCCATCGTTTTTTGGCATTTCTGCAGTTTCCTGTCTCAGAGACTTCCCCTAAAGTAGGTCCCCCTTTGTGCCCGATCTCAAACTTTCAATCTCCATTCCGAAATCTTACTTTCGGTCTTTTTTTCTCTTACTTGATGAATTAAAGTTGGTGTATTAAAAAAATTATTCCAATTATTTTTACAAAAATTTCTCCACAATTTTTACCCGGTAATTGGGTGTATAAGAACAAGTTATCCACTATTTTTTAATAGATTTCCACTATTTTATTTTGTATTAGATCTCCCATACAAAATTTATCACGACCCGCATTTAAGTACGGAATAAAGAAAATAAAGCTTGAAATTGAAGCAAACAGCTATCCCCTACTAATCGGCGAAATCAGAAGCTCCTAAAGAAAACCTAGCAAATACCGAATCTTTCAAAAAGTTCAATCTTGAAAAAAGTAGTCAATTCCGACCTAAATCCAAGTCAAACTGGAATCACTTATACCCGCGTTAATTTAATCGGATAAGTCTTTCCTGCATTCCATTGGCACACATAGATGTTTTCATCTTGGTCAATGCACACATCGTGACAATGCTTAAAAACCGCCTCCTCTTGAAGCATGACTTGCAAGTTCCCATCCCTATAGTAGGGTTCAGTACCTCCAGGATTGGAAACCACCCGATTTTCTTTGTTCAGAATGGTTACAAACCCAGAATTATCCGTTTGCTCTAAATACCGTAGCCTAGACCAGCACACCCCTGCATACAAATTTTCACCACGAATCACGGGTCGACAAACGAAAGCTCCAGGAAGAAAAATGGTTTCTACGTAATTTCCTTCCATTGTAAACCGTTTAAAGGAATTATGCCCTCTAGAAGTACAAATCAATGTCGGATCACCCCCAGATCGCTGATCCACTGCAATCCCATGCGCAGTACTGAACTGCCCATCTTCATTTCCCGCACCGCCAAATTTCCGAATAAAAGTTCCTTGACTATCGTATTGAAGGAAAAATTGAGAGCCGTAACCATCTGCTATATACAAGTCCCCATTGGGCGCTACAGCCGTTTCTGTAGGCACCCAACGCATTTTCTCGGTATAGATACCTTCTTTTATTGGTGAAGCGAGTTCGGTGACAACCTTGCCATCCAGAGTGGTTTTAAGGACTCTACCTCCATTGTCTACCACCCAAAGATATTCCGCATCCCCTTCATCTACTAGCGTTAAGCCATGGGCTGAAGTCAAACCCAAAGTCCATGTATCCAATAACTTGCCTGATTGGTTGTAAATGATCACATTGTTCTTTGGCTCATCCGTCAAAAGTATCATTCTTCCCTTTCGATCCATCACCATCTCGTGGCAGTTGACCACCGGAACTTTTGTAGGGTCCAAATTGCCCCAATTGGTATCGAGGGTATACTGGAAATCACCATGGCCCAAAACCTTCTTTTGGGCAGCAAATAGGGATAAATTAGGTTGTACACTCATGGCTAAACCAAGTAAGGAGGTGTTATGAAGAAATTTTCGTCGTGAATTCATAGCTTTTGCGTCTTCCAAAAGTTACACATTTGAACTAGAAAACTCATTCTAGACCGCTAAAAAAGAAGCAAACCACTAAATCTCTTATACAAAACCTTATTATACTCATGCAAAGGTTTCGAAAGGGAAATGCCAAATACAAAGAAAAATTGTTCTCCATTTTAGCGACTCGGGCTAGCCTAGCGTTTCAAATTAAATTAGTTTTGTCTCACGCTTTTTAAACAACTTTCTTGATGAATTACCGCATCAAATTCCTCTTTGTTGCGCTTATTGGCAGTAGCCTTCTTTTTTCGTGTATGGATGAGGTTCAAAGTGGATGGTAGGAGTAAACCTTGGCTATGGTACTACCTTCTTGGAAGAACGAAAACGCATGGATTAGTCCAATACTTAGCAAGAAAGCGAAGTCTACGTCTACCCCTTTTTGGGTGTAACCCTAGCGGCAAAAAAAGGAAACTGGGCACTAACCGCTAGTGTAGGACACATATAGAACCCTAGTATTTTTTTCGAAGGAACCCATAGCGAACCAGAAAGTCGCCCAAAAATCCACCCATTTTGGAAAAGAGATCTCCTTCCTGAAGGATTCAGTCCCCTCCACAAAGTCAGTACTTTTTTTCAAAGTTTGATCCTTCAAGTTGGTATCCTATTCTAGGCCTACCTACTTCAAAAAGGAAATTCTCAAAATAGTGGAGATTTAAATAAATCTTTTGATGATCCAAAAGATCAAGGCAAACAAGAAGACTAGAATAGAAATCTTGTTGATGCCGTGCATCATCCGCAAGTTGATATTGGTAGGAGCATTTGGGTCCGGCTTTTTGAAAACCCGCAGAAAATAATTTCCTACTTCGCCCAACTTGAAAAACTCTTTTACTTGATTTTTTTCAGACATGACAACATCAATTTAATGAATAACCAACACGATTGGAATTAAGTTTATCCTACCGTTAGATAGTTTCAGGATCGAGCCAACGACCATCCTCTCGGATTATATTGATCAATTCATCAACAGCCTTCTCAGAAGCCACTGACCGCTTCACCACTTCTTTCCCTTTATACAAGGTGATTTTTCCTTTGCCAGAACCTACATAGCCGTAATCTGCGTCAGCCATCTCTCCTGGGCCATTGACGATGCAACCCATGATCCCAATCTTCACCCCCTTCAAATGATCGGTACGCTTTCGGATCATAGCAGTAGTCTCCTGCAGATCAAAAAGGGTTCGACCACAGGAGGGACAAGAAATATATTCTGTCTTGGACATGCGGGTTCGTGCGGCTTGCAGCACGCCAAAGCTAACCGAATTGTGAAGTTTGATCTGCTCCAAGACCTGCTTCCGTTCTTGGGAAGTCTCGGGATTCAAGGAAATAACAATTCCATCTCCTAGCCCATCAACCAATAGTCCTCCTACATCAGTAGCAGCATACAGCATGGTTTGATCTGCCGTATGAGCAGGATAACTCACCTGTACCACCACCGGAACAGTACAATTGGCTTCCAACAAGTCCACAAATGCCCTGCGCAAGTCAGCCATGCCATGGGAATTACTAGTGGATAAGAGGATCACCGTATCTTTTCTAGCACCGACCAAAGAAATGGCTTGCTGGATTTCTGCCGTACCTACTGCTAAGAAATTAAGTTCTTGATGGCCCTCCTTCGCTTCTTGGTATTCTGAAAGTTGGAATAAGGGAAATTTATTCAATTGATCACCTACTACCTTCCAAACGGAATAGTTCTGGATTTCCTTCATTCCATTCGGGAGCATAAAGGGAATGGGATTCTCCCCGGAATAAATAAAATCGCAACCGAGATCATTCATCTTCCATTTATCCAATTCAGGCAGGTAAAAATGCCCTACGGCTTTCATTTCTCGATCAGTAACTTCAGATAGCGCAGAAATATCCGCAATCACGCGGGGTACATTTTGCCCCCCAAAATTGAATACTTCGGTTACTTGACGCTTGGTGTATTCAAAAGAATGAATAGGATAGGATGCTAAAGGGGCGATCGGTGAATGGGCAGCTCTTGCTGTATAGCGATCGATTAAGGCACGTGCGACAGGAGCTTCAAACTCGGGGTCTTCAGTCAACGAAACACGTACCGTATCCCCCAAGCCATCTTCTAAAAGTGTCCCAATACCCACAGCAGATTTGATCCGACCATCCTCTGCCTCACCTGCCTCAGTTACCCCCAAGTGTAAAGGATAGGGTTTAAACCCTCCTTCATTGAGTTTCTGGACTAGCAAGCGGTAGGCCTGCACCATGACCTGCGTATTCGAAGATTTCATGGAGATGACGATGTCAAAAAACTGTTCATCTTCACAAATTCTCAAAAACTCTAAGGCAGATTCTACCATTCCGAGCGGGGTGTCCCCATATCTGCTCATAATTCGATCAGAAAGGGAACCGTGGTTGGTCCCAATTCGCATCGCCGTACCGTGTGTTTTGCAGATTTTTACCAAAGGTAAAAAACGCTCACGAATCCGCTCCAACTCCTCCGCATAGGAGGCGTCTGTATAGTCAATTACCTCAAACTTCTTTTTATCTGCATAGTTGCCCGGGTTGATCCGAACTTTCTCTACAATTTTGGCTGCTAATTCGGCTGCATTCGGCGTGAAGTGAATGTCTGCTACTAAGGGAGTAGTGTATCCTCTCTTGCGCAATTCCTCTTTGATGTTACGTAAGTTCTCCGCCTCTTTGAGCGAAGGAGCCGTGATTCGAATCAGCTGACAACCAGAATCAATCATCCGGATACACTGCTCTACAGAGCCTTGAGTATCCATTGTATCCACTGTTGTCATGGATTGTACCACAATGGGATTATCTCCTCCAATAACCACCTCACCTACCCGTACCGGAATGGTAACTCTTCGAGAAAACTGGGTCAAACTATTGCAATAACTACCTTCAAGGGGCATGATTTGAGCGTTCATAGGTTAAATATCTCCTAGTTGGGGACGAATAATTAGTTCTTCAACTACTGCACCTGGGGAAAGGTTGTAAGCTCCCCATACTGAATCTGCTACATCTTGGGCACTCACAAATCGAGAAGCTGGCAAATCAACTCCTGCCCAAGCATCAGTCAAGGTAGCTCCTGGCAATATAGAAGTCACTTTGATTTGATGTGGTTTGAATTCTTCACGAAAACATTTAGTCATCCCCAACATCGCCCATTTAGACACCGAATAACTTCCTCCATTGGGATAGGCAGTGATGCCTGCGATTGATCCTATACTAAAAATATGCCCAGACTTCCGAGCAATTAGTTCTGAAGCAAAGGCCCGTGTCAAGTAATAGGCTGAATACAAGTTGGTCTCCATCAAAAATTCCAAATTCCCTTCGGGCTCCTCATGCAAGGAGCCAGGAAGGAAAATACCCGTATTGTGGACAATCACATCGGGAATTGACATGGCCTTTACTCCTGTAGCAAATGCCATCACCTCCTCCTTTTTGGATAAATCTGCGACAAAGGTATGAATGGTGCAGGATGGGAACTTGGAAGTAAATGTGGACCGTAAAGCAGCCAAATCTCCTTCATTTCTAGAGCAGGTAAAGATGTCAAAGCCTTCCTGGGCGAATCTTTCGATCACCGCACGGCCAATTCCCTTGGTACCTCCACTGACAAGGATACTTTTGTTCATTTGTTTCGTTGCTTAATAGTTAGTGTAACAACTATTTAACTTGAACAAAGTTACATTTTTTTATGAATTGATTGGAAGGCGTTACTAATGAGTGTGTTTGAAGGTGTTTAATTATTTTTTTCTAAAAAAAACCAGGCCAATGCTTACTTGTGATCGACAAGCAAAGGAAATGTTAGAAAAAAAGTACTGCCTTTTCCCACTTCAGTTTCAAACCAGATTTTACCGCCAACTGCTTCTACTCCACTTTTGGCGATAGACAATCCAAGCCCAGAGCCTTGACTCTTGGTACTAAAATTGGGTACAAAGATTTTATCTCGAAGCTCCTTGGGAATCCCTTTCCCATTATCAGCTATTTCTAAAAATACAGCTTGATCAGACAGCCAAAGCCAAATACGGATTTGTGGCTTTATCCCAGACTCCACCGCCTGCATCCCATTGATTATCAAGTTAGAGATCACTCTACCAAAAAGTTTATCATCTCCTAAAATCGGGATTTGTTCGGTATAAGAATCATCCTGGAACTTCAATTCCATTCGCTGATCAGTTTTGAAAAGTTCCAAAACTTTGAGGAGTACTTCCTTAAAATTCATTGGCTCATTGTGAGGAAGAGGCATCTTTGCAAAAGTGGAAAAGGAAGAAGCAATCCCACTCAACGCATCGACTTGATGAATTAGGGTTTCTAAGGATTTTTTTAATTTCTCTGCATCTTCCAATTTTCCCTCCCGTTCCAACCGCAATAAGTGTTGTAAGGTAAGTTTCATTGGGGTAAGAGGATTCTTTATCTCATGAGCTACTTGTTTGGCCATCTCTCGCCAAGCAGACTCTTTTTCTGTAGAAGCAAGTACTTTCTTACTTGCAGCTAGTTTATAGAGCATCTGGTTGTATTCATTGACCAGCAGTCCAATCTCATCCTTTGAAGCCCAGTACATGGGTTCGTTGTCCTCTAAATTTGTAGCCTTTAATTTTTGAGTAAGGATGCGAAAAGGGAGGGTAAGGTTTTTAGTCACCAGAAATGAAATAAACAAAAATAGAATGAAAATGACGACAAAGGCATTGAATACATTCCCTAAAACATCTGAAATCAAGGCGTTTAATTCATCTTCAGATTCAAAAAAGGGAACAGCTAAAATGAGATCTCCAGAATTATTTGCCAGGGAAGGAATCACCATATAAACCGATTGATACCGAAGTCTTCCAATCTGCTCATCCAAAAGTACCTCTGCCCCATTTTTCTCTACCAATGCAGCCATTGCTCCAGGATGTACCAAATTGGACAACAGTTTCTTCTCAAAAATAGCAGCTCTACTGGAAGTCACTAACAAGCCCTCTTGATTGTACAAGTGGATGTCCGTTCCTACCGTAGTGGCAAGTGTATTTATTTCCTCGGTCAGCGCGTCTCGGTCAATGCTACCCACAGCTTGGCTTCCAAAAAAGCGAACTAAATTTCCTTTAATAAGGGAAGCTTTTTGAAGGTATTGCTCATTCAAATCTTCTTGATAGCTCTGCGTTAGTAATCCAACCGTTATTAAAGAAATAATCAGAATCGGAAAGAAAAACGCAAAATTAAGGTAGAGCTGAAGTTTTGTAGCATAATTAAACTCAAAACTTCGGTATCCCTTTATAAAAACAGATCCTAATATGGATAAGAAGGTGAGCAAAACAAAGACTACAAAAAATAAGGAGAGTGTTCCGAAAAATTGTTTGAGAGTAATTGAAGGAGAAGATAATACCCATAACTCTTCTCCATTAGCTATTCCCAAATGATGATAACCTAAAAGCTCAACCCCTTCCTGAGTCAAACTTGGGTTTTGCAAATATCTATCTACCTTATCCTGCAGATAATTAAATCTACCTGCACTTCGAACTAATTCGCCATCCCTAAAAACTCCTAAATCAAAACGATCTTCCTGCAATTTTTCAGCATATTGAGCACCCAATAGTAAGCGTGGGTAGGCATTTCCTGGTTGAATGCGGAGTTGATTCAATTCTATATACAGTGTTCCTAACGAAATGCTTCCTTTGACCATCGGAACAAAAGCTACATAGGCACTGCCTTTACCTTGTTCTCCTCCTTGAATTTGGTACAGATTGGGTACCTGAGTTGCAAAATCACTTTTAATGTAGGCTTCTTGCAATTCCTGAAACGACTTTCCTTCAACTGTACCCGCAAGTTGAGCCCCTAAAGGAGAAAAAATACGGATGACCACTTCAAATTGGTCAAAGTAGTTGTCTAAATAAATTTTCCGGATTTTTCTGACTACTGGATCCTTAGATAGCAAGGGGTCTCCCAATCGATTTTGAATAAACAAGTCATTTTTTAGTCTTGAAAAAATATCCCCTAAAAATAAAATCGTTTGACTATCTGCAACCATTAACTGCTGCTTAGCAAAGGTGACTTTTGCTTGGATGACGCGTTCTTTTTTTGCTTGATAACTACTTGCAGATACAATTGAAGCAGCTACCAAACTTGCGTAAAATAAGGTTAAGAAGGTTTCCAAACCCAATCGGTAAATGTTTGAAAACAAGTCAAACCTAAGAATAGAAAGAAGAAACAAGAAATGAATCACTCCTGCAATACCCAACCAAAATTCCCAAATAAAAAACCCTACCAAGCAACAACTCGCCACCAAATAAAGTACCTGGTAAACCACATTTCCTCCAACTCCTCCTTTAGAAACTAATTGAACCACACTAAGGCTCAAGAACACATAGGCTCCAGCAACCAAAAACAAAATCAAAAAACTAGTTCCTACCCACGGGTCAAAATTAGGAACCGATGATATATCCATACGCCAACTCGCATTCAAAACCAAATCACGAGTGATTCCCCATAAAACAAAGAAAAATAAAGTAGAAGTAAGAAAAGTAGTCCCCAACACTACTTTTTCTGACATTCGGTTTCTCCATATTAAAAATTTATCTAAAACGGATTTGGTAGAGAATTGATAGACCAAAAGACCAACAATAAATGCCAAACAACTGCTGTGCAACAAGAGATCTCCTAAGCTTGGAATCCAGTTTGAAGAAGCGTAATAACTGGATTCAAAAAGGGGAATATCAATAAATGATTGCGGGAAATCGAATACGAGCATGACTACCCGTACTACAAACAGAATTATGGATCCATATCCTATTGCTTGCCAAACTTGGCCTTTATCCCATTTCTTTTTTAAAAAAATAAAGCTGAGAAAGGCATATAAAAGAAATATGGAACTACTAAATACAAGTAAGGGGGTATTCCAAGATTTACCCACTGAAACAAAGCCAGGCTGAAATTCTATGCCGAATAGAGGCTGTCCAAAGCTTGAATTTACTGAAAAGGTACCTTCCTCAGGATTTGGAAATAATGTAAAAAGGGAATTGCCAAATACCGCTTGATTTGGCCCCATATTCACATACTCATTTTGTAGAGTACCTGGCCAAACTAGACGGTAAGCTTGTACAAAATAACTAGTAGGAGAGGCAGATTGGATTCTTTGCTGCTTGACCAAAAAAGTGCCGGATGGGGAGATCAGAAGCTGAACTTCCTTTTCAATGTCTAGCGAAGCAAAGTCTAATACAAAATCATTGGTAGACCAAAAAAGCAATTTCTTTTCCGAATCAACAATAAAAAAAGGGTACACAAAGGTACTTGTCCGAATTCGCTCAAAACTCAGAGAATCTACCTGAACTCCTTGGGATTGAAATGCTTCAAAATCGAGATTCCATGCTTCTTCTACTCCATGAATCTTTTTTTCTATTGCAGAAACATACTCTTCCTGCTGATTTTTTTGATAAACAAAAAAATTCAAAATTAGCGCAACTGGCAGAAGAAATACTACTCCTAGAAATAGCAGTCTTTGAATTGAAAGCTTCATGAAGACTAAAAATAATTGGAATTATCCGCAATTATACTAGGAACAAAATATCCATTTTTTCCACTGCGTCCAATACTTCATTGATCGCGGCCCATCGGTCACCAAGTTGAACTTCAACTGGTGCTTTCTTTGGTCCAGGATGCAAAATCGGGTGATCTCAAAAATAACAGAGCAAATACTTGCACCAAACTTTGCTAAATAACATTAACGCGTTTGGAGTTTGGATTTCTTCTTTTTTGATGCCCTATACCATAAAAAACCAATGATACCAACCATCAAATAAGGCATCACCACCAAATATAAAATCCCATTATTTAAACCTGCGCCTATCGAAGCGTCTCCATTGCTAACATTATTCTCTACCGAAGCACGGCACATGGCACACTGTCCCATAGCTCCTAAATGGATAAAAAAAGTTAGTATAAGTAGTAAAAGCGCCTTAGATTTCATCTTTTTTTCTTCAATTACCTTTAAAAATTAGGGGTATAGTATGGTGAAATCATTAAATAGACGATTACACCGGTAACAGACACGTACAACCAAATTGGATAAGCATACTTCACTACTTTACGGTGTCTTTCAAGTTGATTCGTGTAGCCATAGTAGTAGGCAAATAGAATCGGGAATAGTGCTATTGCTGCAAACAAAATATGGGTAATCAACAAAAAATAATAGACGGTCCGAATAGACCCCTCGCCTCCAAAAGGAGTACTTTCAGCAGCACTGTGGTAGATGACATAAGAAACCAAAAATATCGCTCCAAGAATAAAAGCAACAGTCATGGTAGCCCCATGCAAACCGTATTTTTTTTGTTTTATAAATACCAAGGCTACAACCAATGCTATTGAAGCGGCAGTATTAATAACTGCATTGAGATGCGGAAGAAAATACACCCAGCCACCTAAAGACGTAAGTTTGGCTGGCATAAACAACAGTACTGCCACTGCCAAAGGTATAGCTATAGAAATACCAACAATCCAATTTTTAACCTTTGCTTCTTGAGAATCTTGTTGTACAGAATTATTCATTGCCATAAAGTAAAATTTTTGTTTCTAATAGCAACAGATCCACCTCTTCACGGGTAGTTCCGCTGTAATAACCTCGGATACGACCTTGGTCATCGATCAAAATAAATTTATCACTGTGTACAAAATCATCGGGCACCCCATTTCCATCCAAAGCAGGAAGTACAAAACCACAGCGAGCCAATTGAAAAGTCTCTTCCTTTGATCCGGAAAGGAAGTGCCATTTGCCTGGAATCGCATGGTGCTTCGCTGCGTATTCTTTTAAAACTTGAGGCGTGTCGTAAGTGGGATCAATACTGATAGAAAAAATTTGAACGCGAGGATCATCTTGAAAGTGATCATTTACTCGCTCCATTTCCTTAGACATTACAGGACAAATGCTGGGACAAGAAGTAAAAAAGAAATCCACAATAGTGATCCTTCCTTCCATTTGCGCTCTACCAAAAGGTTGTCCATCCTGATTCGTAAACGTAAAATCAGGAATAGAATGCTGCAAACTATCGGAAGCAGGGCATTCTTGAAATGGGTTATCCACACCAGTTTGAAAGAAAATGGGTAAATCGTACTCATTTTTCCCAAACCCCTTCAAAAACAAGAAGATTAAAATGGGGATCAGTAAGATACAAACAAGGACCAAGCCTTGAAGAATTCGAATACTTCGCATATAGGTTGTAACAAAAAAGAAGGTTGAAGTGATTCACTTCAACCTAACTTTTTTTCAATTAATATTTTTTTACCAACGCATCAAAAAGATGTCTGATCCTTCCTTAACTAAAGCTATTACTAGCCAAATTAAGAAGATAAGCGGGACAATAATGGAATAAAAAAGTGGCTTAGCTTCATCACCTAAGTGCATAAACTCCATCATGATGTATTTGGCTTTCCAAATAGTCAACAAGATAAACAGCGTGTAAAGTAGGATACCTCTATCCATAGTAAAGGCCATAATAAACTCCGAGACCGTTATTGCAAGGAGAATTAAAGCAGTTTTCCAGATTTTTTTGATTTTATCTTCGTTTCGAGGAGTTACCTGAAGCGTCGATTTAGTGTCTTGAATTTCCATAATATGCGAATTGAAATACTTAAATCAAATAAAATAAGGTAAATACAAATACCCAAACCAAATCCACAAAGTGCCAATAGAGACCAATTTTCTCTACCATTTCATAATGACCACGCTTGTCGTAAATTCCTACTGCAGCTTGATAAAAACAAAGGAACAACAAGAAAACTCCAATGGTCACGTGGAATCCATGGAATCCAGTAATAAAGAAAAATAACTGTGCAAAAGATGCTGGCCCATATTCATTGACCATCAAATTGGCACCAAAGACAGTTTCAGATACATTCTGTCCAAGTCCATTTACATAGGTAAGCATTGAGCCTCCATCTGTTCCATGGATAAAGTGTGACCACTCCCATGCCTGGCAACTTAGGAAAGTAATTCCTCCAAGGAGTGTCCAAAGCATCCATTTTACTACATCATTTCGGTCGTTCCGATGTCCTGCTTCAACAGCCAATACCATAGTTACCGAACTAGCAATCAAGATAAAGGTCATGATTCCTACAAATATTAATGGAGCATGTACTCCATGTAAGAATGGAAGCGCCTCAAATACCAATTCGGGCACTGGCCAGTACTCGTTGGAACCTGTGAAGGTTTCCGCAGCACCCGCATAAGCAGGATAGCTGACACGAATGGCCAAATAGCTGATTAGAAAAGCAGCAAAAGTAAAGATGTCAGAAAGTAGGAAAAACCACATCATGAGTTTTCCATAGCTAGCTTTTAGGGGTTCGTTTCCTCCTCCCCAAACGCCTCTTTTCGTGCTTGCTTCGATAACGGTAGAATGCGCAGACATAGGTGAATAGTGTACTAGGTTAATTTTTAATGATTCAAAAGCAGAAATAAAAACAAATACAACCACAAACCTCCAAGGAAATGCCAATAAGTTGCCGCCATATCCAAGGTATTCAATGCTTGTGAATGCACTTTGTATCTAAAGGTTGAAATTAATACAATAATCAGAAATATCACACCGCTGATTAAGTGAACCGCATGTAATCCAGTGAAAACATACAAAAAAGATCCAGCAGGATTCCCAACAAAAAAAACTTCGCGGTCTACCAAAGCTACCCAACTGTACCATTGTCCTATTAGAAAGCCTATCCCAAGTAGGACTGTAAACACCATACCCAACCTTAACCCAACAAAATTATCCTTTTTAGCAGAATAATAGGCCACTTGCAGTGCAATTGAGCTTAGTATTACAATTCCTGAGGTATACCAAAATATCTCAGGCAATTCGTACTCCAACCAATTGCCTTCTGCCTGACGAACAATGTATGCACTCGTCAAGGCTGCGAAAATCATCACGACAGTAACTAAAAACAACCAAAGCGCAAACTTTTTGGGATGCATACTAATTGGCTGCTCGACGATATCGATATATTTCAATTCACTTTCCATGACTTAAGGCATTTTGTCTAACAAATACGCAATCTGAACCACTGGCAAATAGAGGAAAGACCCAAACATGATTTTCAAGGCTGACTTTCGAGAACAATCCCGCATCAATGAAAACGTCTGCGCCAAGAACAATACCCCACACACAGTCGCAACAATTCCTGAATTCAACCCCACTAACCCAAAATAACTAGGTAAAAGACCCAGAGGCAATAGAAAGAGGGTGTAAATCATAATTTGAATAGCCGTATTCAAATCTTGCCCCCCACCACTTGGAAGCAATTTAAATCCAGCACGCTTGTAATCTTCATCACTTACCCATGCTATCGCCCAAAAATGAGGAAACTGCCAAATAAACTGAATTCCGAAAATAATTAAAGCCTCGTACGTAATTGCCCCTGTGGCAGCAGTCCATCCCAACAAAGGAGGCATCGCCCCAGGAATTGCGCCTATAAATACTGCAATAGGTCCCACACGTTTGAGCGGGGTATAGGCAAAAACGTAAAGAAGCATACTCAATACGCCCAATGCAGTAGTCAAGGGATTGGTAAAAATCCAAAGTAAGGCAATCCCAAAAAATGCGATACATCCTGTAAACCAATATGCTTCCTGTAAGGATATCAACTGTAAGGGCAAAGGGCGATGCTGAGTTCGCTTCATTAACTTATCAAGATCCCGCTCCATAATCTCGTTGGCTGCACCTGATGCCCCCGAAATAAAAAATCCTCCCAACACCAAGCCAAAAAAACCTGGCCATCCAAAATCTATTCCCCGATCACCAAGGATATATCCAAATACAGCCGAAAAGGTAACCAATGCAGACAACCTGAATTTAATTAAATCAGAATAAGCGGATAACCTGCTTTTTAAAAGGCCTGCAAAACTGTTCGAATTCATCTCTACAGTACTCATAGGTAACTTTCAGTTTTAATTTGTGATGCTTCTTTCAATCGAAGTATTAGTATGAATTGTACTCCCAAAAGGACAGATCCAACTAGCAAATGAACTGGCTGCAAATAAGCAGGTATCCCAAAATAAGCCATCCCCATTCCTGACGCAATTTCTAAAATCAAAAGAACAAAAAGTGCTTGATTCCAGATAGTAAAAGGACTATTACGAGATGAATACTTCATCACCCAAGCAAAATAAAGCACATGGATCCCGACCAACAGGATGGAAAATGAACGATGAATCAAAAAGACAAGACCCGAATTCTCAACCCATTCCTTTCGAAGGAGGTTTCCCATCGCAAAAGACACTTGATCAATAGCTTCTCTTACCTGAGTACCCAATATCACTTGTATAAGCATCAACAGTATCGCACTAATTAAAACCCATACTATTTTCTTGGGCATAGGATGAATTTTATTTTGCATCAATATTAGCCGAGCTGCCCTACGATTACTGTAAAGAAGCACAGCCACAAGAGCCAATGCCAATAGCATGTGTACGGTGATCATCCAGGCCAATAAGTTTGTTGACACAACGATTGAACCAATCCAACCTGTAAACCCTACTAGAAAAAAAGCAATCCAAGCAGTTATTGAAATCCACTTGTCCTGAGACCATAATGAGAAGGATTTAATCAATGTTGCAAAAATTAAAAGTCCAATGACCACACCTATCAGTCGATTGACATATTCAATCCACGTTTTTGTTGCATTAAACTCCTCTTCGATCAAGATGGATTTATCATTGGCCAATTGATCAGCAGTTTGGGTAAATCCAAGACTCGAAAGAGTAGCTATAAATCGATTGTTCTTTGCGAGACGTTTTTCTAGGTAGATCTGTTGGTAATTTTCTGGAAGTTGGTCTACCCGAGTAGGAGGCACCACCGATCCAAAGCATTTGGGCCAATCAGGACAGCCCATCCCTGAGCCGGTACTCCGAACAATCCCACCTACCAGAATTAGAAAATAAACAGCTACCACAGTAATGCCTGAAAGGCGAAGGTAGCTGTCTATCTTACTTTTAGTGTTTAGACTCATTTGCTACCAAATCCGCTTCCTCTCTCATAATCTCTAGCTCAACTTTCACTAACTCTTGCTCATGTGGCAAGTTGGATTCTGGAGTCTGAGACAAAGGAATATGCTGAGGAATGAAGTCTTCAGCAGCACCTGGCTTAGAATAATCGTAAGGCCATCTGTATACCGTAGGAATCTCACCAGGCCAGTTACCATGCCCTGGATGCAATGGAGTCGTCCACTCCAAGGTATTTGAATTCCAAGGATTCAGAGTAGCCTTTCTTCCTCTATACATGCTGTAAAAGAAGTTGAATAAGAAAATAGCTTGAGCTGCAAACGTAATAATTGCAGCAATGGATACGAACATATTCAAATCCGTATAAGAATTGGTAAACTCAAAATTAGTCCAAGAGTAATAGCGTCTTGGGAATCCCGCGATACCAATGTAATGCATGGGGAAGAAAATCATATACACCCCCACAAAAGTAAACCAGAAGTGAATGTACCCTAATTTGGCATCCATCATCCGACCAAACATTTTAGGGAACCAATGGTACACTCCTGCCATCATACCAAAGAAAGAGGCAGATCCCATAACCAAATGAAAGTGTGCGACTACGAAATAAGTGTCGTGCAATTGAATATCTATGGCAGAGTTACCCAAGAAAATACCAGTCAATCCACCAGAAATAAAGAAAGAAACCAAACCAATGGAAAACAGCATACCAGGCGTAAAGATCAAATTTCCTTTCCAAAGCGTAGTCAAGTAGTTAAATACCTTTACTGCCGATGGTACAGCAATAATAAGAGTCAAGAACATGAAGATAGATCCAAGGAAGGGATTCATTCCTGATACGAACATATGGTGTGCCCATACGATAAAGGAAAGAATAGTGATTCCTAACATGGAAATGATCATTGCCTTGTAACCGAAAATTGGTTTGCGCGAATTGGTTGCGATTACCTCAGAGGTGATTCCCAAGGCAGGAAGTAACACAATGTACACTTCTGGGTGTCCCAAGAACCAGAACAAGTGCTGGTACAATACTGGACTACCACCCGTATTTGGCAAAGCTTCACCCGCTACATAAATATCAGAAAGGTAAAAAGAGGTTCCAAAACTACGATCGAATACCAACAAAAGTGCTGCAGCAAAAAGAACAGGGAAGGACAATATACCAATTACAGCAGTAAGGAAGAATGCCCAAATCGTCAATGGAAGTCTAGAAAACGACATTCCTTTGGTTCGCAGGTTGATTACTGTAGTGATGTAGTTAATCCCTCCTAATAAGGAAGAAGCAATAAAAAACACCATTGCGATCAACCAAAGTGTCATTCCCATTCCAGAACCAGGAATTGCTTGTTCCAAGGCAGACAATGGCGGATAAACCACCCAACCACCCGCAGCAGGTCCTGTTTTTAAGAAAAGAGAAATAAACATGATCACGCCAGATACAAAAAAGAACCAGTAAGAGAGCATGTTCATAAATCCTGAAGCCATGTCTCGAGCTCCAATTTGAAGTGGGATCAAGAAATTAGAGAAAGTACCACTCAAACCAGCAGTCAATACAAAGAATACCATGATGGTACCATGCATAGTGACCAAAGCTAAGTAGAAGGTAGGGTCTAATTTACCTGCTTCATCAATCCATCCCCCTAATAATGGGCGAAGGAATTCCAAATTCATGTCTGGAAATCCAAGTTGAAGACGGAATAATGTAGAAAGAAATCCACCAATAAGTGCCCAAAACATACCTGTTACCAGAAACTGCTTGGCGATCATTTTATGATCAGTGGTAAAAAGATATTTGGTGATGAAATTATCATGATGCTCGTGATCATGAGAATCTTGGTGCTCGTGAACTGCTGTGTTTTGAGATGCAACTGTTGCTGTAGCCATAACTTCGTTTATTTTTTTAATTCTCCCCGTTAATTAATCCCTGCTAATTCTTTTGTTTCACTCTTTAACCCTTCTGCTAAAGAAGGGTTTTGTTGAATAAATGTTTTTTGTTCAGACAACCATTTTTGGTAAGCAGCTGGCTCCACTACCTCAATTACTTTTTTCATGGAAAAATGTCCTCTTCCACAAATTTCGGTACAAGCGATTTCGTACTCAAATTCAGGATTCTTTAATTCTGCCCTCATCTCTTCGGTGGTTTTGGTCGGTACAAACCAAAAACGAGTAGGCATACCTGGTACTGCATCCATTTTCAAACGCATGTGTGGCGCAAATACGGAATGTAGGACATCTCTTGCGCGAATTTTAAATAAGACAGGCTCACCTTTTGGAATCACTACTCTTGGAGATGGAAAATCATCAATAGAATTTTTATCCGTAAAATCAATTCCATGTGAATTAGATGCATTGATCAATCGGTAGTCGTAGTCTCCTAAAACATTATCCTTACCTGGGTAACGTACATCCCAAGCAAACTGGTAACCCATGATTTCAACCACATGCGCTTTTTCAGGAGCAGGAGCTGTGATATCTGACCAAGCCATCCATCCAGAAATTACCAAACCAGCCATAACCACTCCTGGAACAGCAGTCCAAATAATTTCGAGCTTGTGGTTTTCTGGATAAAAAGCAGCTTTTCTTCCTTCTTTGTATTGGTACTTGTAAGGAAATACGAAAAGTAAAATATGTGTAATCAAGAAAACTATACCAGTTACCGCCATGGTAATCCAAAACAATTCATCTGTAATTACTCCATGTTCTGAAGCAACTGGCATCTGGTAATTATCAAACTCCTTAACAGAATACCAGAACATCAATGCACCTGATCCTACTAAAAAAACAAGGAACAAGAATGCATTTACCTTATTACTACCTGTTGCGATTTTTTTATCTGACCCTTTTACTACAGAAACCAAGGTTTGAATTCTGTAGACCATCCAAACTACGGATAGTAACAAAAGGGCTCCAACTGCAATTAGAAATCCGTACATAGCTTTTTTTTCGGATAATGATTAAATGTGGTGATTGTAACTTTCCTCTAGCATCGGGTGATTCTTTGCTATTAGATTTTTCTTTGCCAACGCTCCTAATACTACATAAGCCACCAAAGACCCGTATACCAAGAACATCCCTACTTCCAACAAACCAAGCCCTCCATTGTGGCCTAAGGTACCCGGCTGCACCATTAAGGTAAAATCAATCCAATGTCCTACCAACAAAATCGTACACACCAACTTCAAGAACACTCCATGTCTTTTTGAATCTCTAGTCATCAAAACGAAAAATGGTAAAAAGAAGTTCAACCCTAAATTAACAAATATAAAGGGGCTATATACATCGCTCGAAAGGCGCTCAATGAAGTAAACAGTCTCTTCTGGGATGTTTGCATAGTAAATCAATAAGAACTGAGAGAACCACAAATAGGTCCAGAAAATAGAAAACCCAAACACAAACTTACCCAAGTCATGCACGTGGTTTTCATTAACCATTTCCAAATACCCTTTGCCCTTCAAGAAAAGAACAATCAAGGTAATCGCAGAAAGTCCAGATACAAACCAAGAGGCAAAAACATACCAACCAAACAAAGTTGAGAACCAGTGGGTATCAATAGACATCACCCAATCCCAAGCAGAAACTGAAGAGGAAACTGCAAAGAAAACCAAAAAGTATGCAGACCAACTTCTCATTTTATACCAATGGGATGAGCCACCCAATTGATCTTCTTGAGCTGATATTTGTTTGAACTTGTTAAAAAAGAATACCCAAAAACCAAAGAAGAGCACCATTCGGGCAATATAGAATAGTGGGAAAGTTCCCTTTTCCATAGGCCAAAAGAAAAATGTTCCTTTTCCATCAATGATTTTATCGTATTGCGGATCGTTCTGATCAAATAGGTAGGCATGGGTCCAGTGAAAGAGATCATGATTTGCCACAAAAAAAGTGGCTATCATTAACACTCCGGCGATTGGCAGCCAGTTTCCCAATGAAAGCATGACACGCAAAATGGGCGCAGACCAACCAGCTTGCGCTGCAAATTGGATAGCAAAGAAAAATACCCCAATGATGGCTATACCTGTGAAAAACACATTATTGACCCACAAACTGGCATACAAACGCTCGTACCAATGGAAAGCATGGGCTCCAGCGGCAGCGCCTTCCTCGTGGTGACCACCTGTGATGGCCAATACAATCCCGATTCCTAAAATAATAGCACCAATGACCAATACAGTCAAGATGGATTTTTTAATGGACGCAGTGAAATCAAATCGCTGATCCAAATTATAGTGATGTTCGCCGTGATGAGCCATGATTACTTTGCTGGATTTTCTGTTGCTACCGCGGTAGATTCTGCTACTGGTACTGCTTCTGCAGCTGCAGCTTGACCTTGGATAACTTGTTTAACATAGTGAACAATTTTCCATCTGCTTTCAGCAGGAATTTGAGATCCATGTGCCCCCATTCTACCCTTTCCTTTGGTGATGACATGGAAAATGTGGCCTTCAGGAAGGTTGACATATGCGCCACCCTTCAAATTGGCAACTCCACCAATAACCTCACCGGCTTTACCATCTCCTTCCCCACCTTTTCCATGACAGGCATTGCAGTACTGGAGAAATAGTTTTTCACCGTCTTTTAAAATTTCCTCCGAACTGGGAACTGGATTGGAAATTAAGGCAGCTTTTTCCAATTCAAACTGAAGTAAACGGTGTGGCAAATACCCCTGCTTATTTCTCGGGACCGTATTTGATACCGGTTCTCTCATGTTCATGCCATGAGGATTGTATACATTGGAATTGAAAAACTCACCTTTCCCATCTTCTCTTGTAGAAAGCCAAGAACCTTGTGCCTCGTCTTTAATTTGAGTCAACGGTTCGTAAGCAACAGAGTGATACATCTGCGGAGCATATTCAAGCCCCTGATTTTCACCTCCCGCTCTGCAACCAACCATCAACGAGAAGGCGAGTGCAGAACATGCAAATAAGGATGCGTTAGCAATTTTCATATCTCCAGTTATTCTAGTCAAAACTTTTCTTATTCACTTCAGTGGCACCGGAATCAGTCAAGATCTCTTTGATTTTTTCCAATTTCATGCTGCTGTTATTTGCCAAATCAATGGCTAAGATGTGCTTGTCATCTGTACTTCTCAAATCAAAAATCCGAGGTTGTGCCCATGGCTTTAGATTGGAAGTGATTAAAAAGACACCTACCATTCCAAATGCCGCCAACAAAACTGTCATTTCAAAAGAAACAGGAATAAAGTCAGGAAAAGCAGCGTGATCCTTACCACCAATAATCATCGGCCAGTCAAACTTCATCATGTAAAACTGCATGGTCAAAGCCAAACTTGTACCTAACATGCCAAATAAGAAGGCGGCAATGGGAAGCTTACTCCGCTTATATCCCAATACATGCTCCAATCCGTGAACTGGATAAGGAGAATAAACTTCATGAATCTTTACCCCACTCCCTCTAACTTTCTCAACCGCATGGAGCAATACGTCCTCATCGTCGTAGACTCCTAAAATAAAATGAGTATCTCTTTCCATGATTATTTGTGTGCTTTTTCAGAGGATGACTTCAATACAGACTTTACCTCAGCCATGTTGATCACAGGGAAAAACTTGGCGAACAAGAAGAATAGCGTAAAGAACAAACCAAAGGTGAATAAGTAAACTCCTACGTCCGCCCAGCTTGGGTAAAACATCGCCCATGAGGAAGGAAGGTAATCTCGGTGCAAGGAGGTTACGATAATTACAAATCGTTCAAACCACATACCAATATTTACCACCAAAGACAAAATGAAAGTTGCCACAATGGATGTTCTAATTTTTTTGAACCAGAATAGCTGTGGAGAAATTACATTGCAAGTCATCATGGACCAGTATGCCCACCAGTAAGGACCTGTCGCTCTATTGATGAAAGCATATTGTTCGGCTTCAACTCCCGAATACCAAGCAATGAAAAATTCTGTGATGTATGCAATACCTACAATGGAGCCCGTGATTATGATGACAATGTTCATCAATTCAATATGTCCCAGAGTAATATAATCTTCTAGCTTAAACACTTTTCTAGTGATAATCATCAAGGTCAACACCATCGCAAAACCAGAGAAAATCGCTCCCGCAACGAAATAAGGAGGGAAAATCGTGGTATGCCATCCTGGAATCACAGAAGTAGCAAAATCAAAGGATACAATGGTGTGTACCGAAAGTACAAGAGGCGTTGCTAGACCTGCAAGAATGAGGGATACTGACTCGTATCGCATCCACGTCTTTGCAGCTCCATCCCATCCAAAGGAAAGCGCACCATAAATAATTTTTCGAAGTCCTGTAGCCCGATCGCGAATGGTTGCGAAATCAGGTATCAACCCAATGTACCAGAAAACCAACGATACTGAGAAGTAGGTTGAAATTGCAAATACGTCCCATAATAAGGGAGAGTTAAAGTTTACCCATAGCGAACCGTAGGTATTCGGTAAAGGAAGCGCCCAGTAAGCACCCAACCAAGGTCTACCCATGTGGATAACTGGAAACATGGCTGCACAAATTACCGCGAAAATGGTCATCGCTTCTGCTGCACGGTTAATGGATGTTCTCCATTTTTGTCTAAATAGTAGCAATACTGCGGAAATAAGAGTTCCCGCGTGACCAATACCAACCCACCATACAAAGTTGGTGATGTCCCAAGCCCAACCTACGGTCTTGTTAAGGCCCCACATGCCAATCCCTTCCCAGAGAGTGGCCAAAAGAGCTGTTGATCCTAAAGCCAATACTCCGACGGCAGTAAGGAATGCCATAAACCACAATTTGGTTGGCTTACCTTCTACCTGACGCGATACATCGTGTGTCACATCGTGGTAGGTTTTACCTCCGGTAACTAAGGGCTGGCGTACGGATGAAGTAACCTGCATAGTTTGTTTTAATTATGATTACGCTTCGTTTTTCTCTTTATTTCTGATCTTGGTAAAGTACCAAACATTTGGACTTACATTGATCTCCTCCAATACATGGTAAGCTCTCTCCTCTCCCACTTCTTTGATGGCATTATCCGATTCCTCAATCTTCAAAAGCTTGGATACCTTACTGGATGGATCGTTCATGTCACCAAAAACAAGGGCATCTGTAGGACAGGCCACCGCACAGGCTACATTGATTTCTCCATCTACTAAAGCACGCTTCTCACGCTTAGCTGTAAGTTTTCCAGCTTGAATACGCTGTACACACATGGAACATTTTTCCATGACCCCACGTACGCGCACAGTTACATCAGGATTCAATACCATCTTACCTAAATCATCGTTTTGAGCAACATTTACGCCTGCAAAGTCCTTGTTATCGTGGTACTTAAACCAGTTGAATCGACGAACCTTATACGGACAGTTGTTTGCACAATATCTCGTACCAATACATCTATTGTAAGTCATCTGGTTCAATCCTTCCGAAGAATGCGTAGTAGCAGCCACTGGACATACCGTCTCACAAGGTGCATTGTTACACTGCTGACACATCATGGGTTGGAAGGTCACCTCAGGATTTTCTGCAGCGATTTCCATTCCTCTCAAATCATCTGCTGGTGCATCCGAAGAATAATAACGATCGATACGGATCCAAGCCATTTCTCTTCTATTCAGCACTTCTTGCTTTCCAACTACTGCCACGTTATTTTCTACCTGGCAAGCTATCGTACACGCTCCGCAACCAATACAAGAGTTCATGTCAATGGCAAGACCCCAGTGGTGCTGGCTGTATTTATGTCCACTCCAAAGTGAAATTTTGGAAGGTTTTACAAACTCTCCATCCTTGTAAATTTCAGGCTTGTATCTTCCAGCAGAGGCATCTTTTTGGTATTCCGCCAAGGTTGCTTCCTGGATGACATTCTCACGTCCCATGAAGGTTTGGTGTGTTTGCGTACGTGCAATTTTATAGGTCTCTTCTGTGACCACAACTTCCACCTTAGAGGTAAGGTCAAAATTTACAAAACCTTTGACTGTATCTAACAAGTCAAAAGCATTGACTCCTACTCCGTCGGCTACGCGCCCTGCTTTTGTACGACCATAGCCAAGCGCAAGACCAAAAGTACCATTTGCTTGTCCCGGTTGAATTAGAATTGGGACGAGTATAGACTTCCCGTTTACGGTCAATTTAGCCTTCTTGGTATTTTCTTCCACCATAGAAACGCCATTTTCCGTAGCCCATTTTTGAGAAACGGTCAAGTAGTTGTCCCAAGTAGCCTTGGTAATTGGATCTGCCATCTCTTGCAACCAAGGGTTATTGGCAAAAGTACCTGATCCGATACCTATTTTGCTATATACCACCAATTCATCCCCTGCATTCGCTGATGAATAAGCTTTAGCTACTTCAGTAGCAGCTGCTGTTACTTGACCAACTGGTGCTATAGTAGCAGGTACTGTGGACTCACTTACTACCCCATTGAAAAGTGATCTATCCCAAAACTCTTGGAAGGTAACACCTGCACCCAAAGAAGGATACAACGTAGTGGTCCAATTTGCTTGAATATAATCGTAGAAGGCAACTGTAGATCCAGCCCAAGTCAAAAATGAGTCTTGTGCTTGACGAGTTTTGAAAAGAGGCGAAATTGTTGGCTGTGCCAAAGAATACTGCCCCTTCTTAGGATGGAAATCATTCCAAGACTCCAAGAAATGGTGATCAGGAGCTACAACTTGTACCAAAGATGCAGTTTCATCTAGGGTTCCATTTGTTGCAATACTTAATTTTGTTTTTGCAATTCCAGCAGCAACTTCAGCACCTCGCGGATGGTCGTACACTGGATTACAATTGTAAAAGATTACCGCGCCCACAGAACCACCATTCAAATCGGTGATGAACTGATTCATGCGTGCATCATTTCCTTTTCTAAAGTAAACAGGGGTAGAAAAATCTACAGTAACTCCATTATTACCTAACAATTCGTTGATGGCATGAATGATTACCTGAACATTTGGATCGTTGGAACCAGAAACTACCAAAGAGGCCCCTTTGGATGCCCACAATTCGTTTGCAGCTTTGTCCAAGTGTGCCACTTCTACTTTTGCTCCTCCTGCGGAAGCCAAACCTGCTTTGGCAGCGATTGCATTGTACAATGCCAATACTGCTAACCCAGACTGGGACGCTTTGACCGGTGTACGGTAATCCGCATTAGCACCAGTTAATGAAAGATTGGATTCAAACTGGAAGTGACGAGAGATTTCTGTTTTGTCCTTTGCGATTTTTCGAGTCTTAGCATAGGCTCCCGCAAATTCAATTGGGGAGATCCATGTTCCTAGGAAGTCAGCTCCAAATGAAACAATAGTTTTTGCCTTATCGAAGTGGTAGGATGGAAGGATTGCATTTCCGTAAAAAATTTCAGATGCTTTAGTTATCCCGTAATTTGAAATCGAATCATAGACCACTACTTCTGCATTGCCGTAAGCAGCACTAAATTCTTGAAGCACCTTTTCGGTAGAAGGAGAATGCAAGGTATTGGTTACAATCTTGACGGTTCCAGCAGCTGCTAACTTTGACTTTACTTCTTTATCAAGTTTTTCCCAGTCAGTAGCAGCTCCAGCAAGCATTGGGCTAGCAAGTCGCTGCTTGTCATAAAGAGATAGAACTGAAGCTTCCACTAAGGCATTTACTTTCCCTTTGGTAATTGGAGACAATTCGTTGCCATCAATTTTGATAGGACGTCCTTCTCTTGTCTTGACTACAATAGCCGCATAGTCTCCACCAGAAGAAAAGGTAGAGGCATAATAATTCGGGATAGACGGATTGATGTCAATGGGCTTGTTCACATACGGAATAGCCTTTCTAACTGGAGCCTCACATGCTGCAAGCGAAGCAGCGGCAACGCTGAATCCCATCAACTTGAGGAAATCTCGTCGAGATGCATTGCCATCCTCATTCAAGGTGCTAGGCAATTCTGCAAATTCAAGATCTGCATTTTTCACAAACTCCGGATCGTTGCTTAGTTGCTCGAGCCCTTTCCAGTAGGTTTTTTTAGTTTCCTTCATTTTATTTCTAGGAATGAATTTTCAAAAGGATAAGGAATTAATAGTGGCACTTAGCACACTCTAGACCACCGATGTCCTTCACTTTAAGCGCATCTTTTGAAGTAGCGTGAAGTTGAACCAATTTATCGTAATACACATTGCCTTCGGTAGCAATCTCAGTTTGTCTGTGGCAATCAATACACCAGCCCATGGTCAAGGAACTGTGCTGCCCTACTACTTCCATTTCTTGAATTGGACCATGGCAAGTTTGGCACTCAACCCCTCCAACAGCTACGTGCTGCGAGTGATTAAAATAGGCCAAATCAGGTAAATTGTGAACTCTCACCCATTCAATGGGTTGATTTGAATCTACCGCATTGTATATTTTTTGAATCTCAGGAGACACCCCTTCTTTTCCCCCAACATTTTGAATGTGTGTATGACAATTCATGCAAATGTTCGCAGATGGAATATTAGCAGACTTACCAATCTCCACTCCGGTATGACAATACTGACAAGCAATTTCATATTGACCAGCGTGAAGTGCATGTGAGAACGCAATGGGTTGAGCTGGAGCATATCCTTGTTGAACCCCTACAGAATACAACCCATCAATCGCCGTTTTGGCAACAAAGGCAACCACCAAAGTGGTCACAATAATCACCATTGCATCGCTTTTTAATAGCTTACCAAAATCAATTTTTTGTGAAACAAACTCCTTGTCCTCTGCATCTAAGTCTTGTTTGTAAATATACTTGGTCAATACGTTTACGATTAGACCCAAAACAATGAGAATGAGAAGCAAAACAAAAACCAACACTCCCAGAATGATACTCAAGTATTCACTAGGAATTCCTCCACCTGCTACCCCTCCATCTGCATTCACAGCCCCTGCACCTGCCGAAGCAGTAGCATCGGCCTTGTCACCATACTCAATGTAGGCCAATATATTATCCAAATCCCCATCACTTAAGAATTCGTGGGACGGCATCACGGTATTATTATACTCTTTATACAAAGCCGTGGCGTACGAATCACCTGATGCAATGACGGCCTGAGAATTTTTGATAAAACTCTTTGCCCAGGCAATAGATTGTCGATCAGAAATCCCTCTAAGTGCAGGCCCTACACTTTTTTGATCAAGCTTGTGGCACTGTTTACAATTGGCATTGAATACGGTCTTACCTGCCGCAATTGCCTCTTCGCCGCTTGCCACAGCTGGGTCAGCAGCATAGGCAGAAACCCCCATTGCCATGAAAAACAGCACTGCCAGTGTCTGGAAACTCAATCGAATCCCTACTAACGAGCGTTTGAATAACATAATGTTGCTATTAAATAGTTTAAACGGTTCTCAATAACCCCTGCAAAGGTACTATCGAGGCTTAATTTTTCAAACAAGAGTGAAGGAATAAACAAGGAGGTAAAGAATCAATTTTAAGAAAATTAGTTGGCTGTTTTTCAGTGAATTAGAGTGAATAATGGGGTTATAATTTTATTTAGAATAAATATAAATAATGAAAATTACCAGGTGAGTTTAATCTTTTGAATTCTTTTTGTTTTGAAGTATTGATTTTCACATCTTTTGAAAGTTTTGCTGACATGAAAATTTGCCAGTAAATCTCTTCTAGCGGTTTTGTAGTCGCAAAGATTATCTGTAAATTTGCATTCCAAAATATTGGTCGCGTGGCCGAGTGGCTAGGCAGAGGTCTGCAAAACCTCGTACAGCGGTTCGAATCCGCTCGCGACCTCAAAAAAGCACCCAGTTGGGTGCTTTTTTTATGTTTCAACCTTTTATGGTAGTTGCCCAACCTTAGCTTAAGTCTACTAAAGGCAAAAAAAAACGCCAACAAAAGCTGGCGTTTTTCCTAATTCAATCTCAGGCTAGTTTACTTCTTGCCTTCCATCTTTTCCTTTAATTCTGCAAGAGCATCGATGTCACCAAAGGTTGACTTCTCTCCTTGTGCAGGAAGCTCAGCAGCTTCTTCTTTTTTCTTAGCCGAGGCAGCAGCTTTCTTAGGAGCCTTTACCTCTTCTTTAAACATCGCAGTATGTGAAAGTACAATTCGCTTATCGTCCTTGGAAAACTCAGCTACTTTGAAGTCAACTGACTCCCCAACTTCCACTTGAGAACCGTCTTCTTTTTCTAAGTTTTTGATGGTCGCAAAGCCTTCCAATCCATAAGGAAGTTCAAGCACTGCACCTTTATCGTTCTTGGAGTTTACAATACACTTGTGTACAGAACCGATTGGGAATAAGGTTTCGAAAGTATCCCATGGATTCTCTTCCAGCTGCTTGTGTCCCAAAGCCAATCTTCTGTTTTCTACATCTAGTTCAAGAACTGCTACATCAAGCTCGTCTCCCACTTTCACGAATTCAGATGGGTGCTTGATTTTTTTAGTCCAAGACAAATCAGAAACGTGTACCAACCCATCGATTCCTTCTTCCAATTCAAGGAACAAGCCGAAATTAGTCAAGTTACGTACCACGCCTTTGTGCTTCGTTCCGACTGCATATTTAGAAGACATGTCACCTTTAGTCCATGGATCTTCAGTCAATTGCTTGATTCCCAAAGACATTTTGCGCTCGTCTTTATCTAGTGTCAGTACCACAGCTTCGATTTCCACACCTACTTTTACAAAGTCTGCTGGATTTCTTAGGTGCTGAGACCAGCTCATTTCAGATACGTGGATCAATCCTTCTACTCCTGGAGCCAACTCCAAGAATGCACCGTAATCTGCAACGTTTACGATCTTTCCTTTAACGCGAGAACCCACCTCTAGGCTAGAAGCCAAAGAATCCCAAGGATGAGCACTCAACTGCTTCATGCCCAATGAAATTCTACGCTTCTCGTCATCAAAATCAAGCACCACAATCTGAACCTTTTGGTCAAGTTGCAATACTTCCTCTGGATGATTGATTCGACCCCAAGAGATATCGGTGATATGAAGTAGGCCATCTACACCTCCCAAATCGATGAACACACCGAAGTTGGTCATATTTTTGATCACCCCTTCCAGAACCTGACCCTTTTCTAGGTTGTTAAGGATCTCTGCTTTTTGCTTCTCTAGATCTTTTTCAATCAATACCTTGTGAGAAACAACTACGTTATCATTAGCGTGGTTGATTTTAACCACTTTCACTTCCATTTTCTTACCTACATAGATATCGAAATCTCGAATAGGTTTTACATCAATTTGAGAACCTGGCAAGAAAGCTTCAACCCCATAGATATCTACAATCAAACCACCTTTTGTTCTTCTTTTTACAAGACCTTCAATCACGCTATCGTTTTCCAAGGCAGCCTCAATGTCATGCCATGCACGAACAATTTTTGCTTTTTTACGAGAAAGGATCAACTGGCCCAATGCATTTTCTTGCTCTTCGATGAATACGTCCACCTCATCGCCTACCTTAATGTCAGCAATGTCACGGAATTCAGAAAGAGGAACTAAACCATCGGATTTAAAGCCAATATTAATGATGACATCCTTGTCATTTATTCCTACAACCACACCTTTGATCACTTCTTTTTCTGTGATCTCACTTAAAGTACCAGCATACATCGCTTCCATTTGAGCGCGCTGCTCTTTGGAATAACCTTCTCCAAAACCTTTGGTACCGAAGTCGTCCCAATTAAAATCTTTTGTACTAGACATAAAATACAACTCTATTGAACCACCTCCCTAGAGTCATGAGGAAGCAGCTTTTGGGTTAATACTTAGCGTTTGGAAAGTCCAAAATCGCCCCATTCACTCGAATGGACTGCAAAGGTAAAAAATTTATTGAATCGAAAATATAACAGAGAAAAAATTAGTGGTTACTTCCCATAGCTTCTTACTTGTAATTGTGTACGATTCATCCTAAAATTGAATTCAAAAAAGTTGCCCATTCACAAGTTCTTCCAAAAGATGAAGCAAGTTTAAAGTACGGCGATTTCTAGCTAACAGACCACTGACCGGCCTAATAGACTACAAAACGTATTTTGTTTCGTTCGTGTGGAAAGTGCGGATGGTATTATAAAAAATAAGCCCCGATACGAAATCGGGGCCTGCAAGCAAAGAGTGAAAGATTTTTTACGAACCCAAATCTACTAAGGAAATTTCAATGTTCAAGTTTTTTCAATGGATCTATACCGCCTATGCTGCACTCCTTTTTTTTGTGCTGATGCTACTCGTGGGTCTTTTTGTTTTGATCCCACTCCTCATTCATCCACGAGGTGATCTCATTTCGTTCGTATTTATCCGATTTTGGGTGGCTTCCTGGTCTTTTTTGACAGGAATCCGTTACGAAGTACATGGTAAGGAGTCTATCGATCTCAAACAAGCCTACATTTATATTTTCAACCACCGCTCCAACCTTGACGCACCATTAATCCCCATGGTTGTTCCACATCGAGTTCGTGCCATCGGGAAAAAAGAGCTTTCTAAAATCCCCATCTTTGCAACTGTGGTGGGCAAACTGGCCATATGGGTAGACAGAACTAATATCCTGTCTAGACATGAAAGTTTGAAAAAACTAAATTTATTACTACAAAAAGGTATCTCTATAGTGGTGGCTCCGGAAGGCACACGAAACAATACAAACCAAACGCTTCTCCCATTTCAAAAAGGCGCCTTTCGATTGTCCATAGAAACTCAAACACCCATCCTAATGATGGCAGTCATTGGTGCAGACCAATTAATGAAGAGAGGTTCTTGGCTGCTCAAACCCGGGAAAATAAGAGTGTACTATTCCAAGCCCATGATTCCCCCTGCCACCTCCTCGAAGAATGAAGTGGAAGAATTTACCGAAAAATGTAGGAATCGTTTGGAGGCAATGATACTTACGCACGAGTAGTGTCTAACTCTTCTTCTGAGAAAACCTCTCTAGTCAAGTCTTCAAATACCACATAAAGTACCAAAAAAGTAAGGGGCATCGTTAGCAAAAGCCCAACCCCAACAAGCAACAAGCCCAAAAGATTAAACACAATCAGCGCCAAGAGTAAGCCAAAGAATTGCCACCAATTGCGGGTTATTAATTTCCTACTCCATTCCATTGCAGACCAAGGCTCCATCCCTCCAAAAATACCCATCAAGATGGCAAAAAGGTAGCCTACCCCCAGGTAAATTCCCGGTACAACTAACGCCAACAACCCAAAAGCAATAAACGCTTGGGTAAGCAAAGAAATTATTGTTGCAGAAATCCAAAAGCGAAACCCAGCAAAAAAATCAAGGTAAACAACTGACTCCCCACGACTCATCTTATTGGCAACTAGGTAAAACCCCGCATAAAAAGAAGGGGCAAGCAAGGTACTGTAGACTATCATGTACTCCTGAATATAAATCACAACCATACCTTGAATGGAAAGAATCAAAAGCATGTACATGGAAAAGAAAAAGGGATACATTTTGTAAAGCTCCCAAGCCCTTACAAAAGCAGCCTTTATATCGATGGCTACAGGTACAGTAAGTAGGCGGTCTACGTTCATTTATTTACTAAAAGCCTCCAAAATATCGTGCTTGGTTATGATGTGGATGTTATCCAGTGTATCGCGTACCAAAACAGCCTTTTCTTTTTCAACCATCGAAGAAAGTACATCTAAGGTAGAATCCAAAGCCACAAACTTCATGGATCCTTCCATGACTTCTGCCACAGTTACATCTTTCAACAATGGATTGTCAATAATCTTGGCTAGAAGTTTATTATCTGTCAGGCTTCCGACTACCTCTTCTCCATCCAATACAGGAATCTGAGAAATGCTTTTTCCATTCATCAAGCCAATTGCTTCTTTTACCGTATCGGATTTATTCACCGAAAGGAGCTGGTAAGCTCCACTTCGTTGTGCAATAATATCGCGAGCAGTAGCATAGGTTTTGTCTTCCAAAAACCCATGATTACGCATCCATTCGTCATTGTATACTTTACCCAAATAACGAGTCCCATGATCTGGGAGAATGATTACTAGAACATCTCCTTCTTTCAAGTGCTCTTTGGCATACTCCAACGCCCCGTGTACAGCAGACCCGCAAGACCAGCCCACAAAAAGACCTTCCTCTCTTGCCAAACGCCGCGTCATGACCGCAGCATCTTTATCCGTTACCTTGATGAAGTGATCAATCATGGAAAAGTCCACATTCTTTGGCAAAATATCTTCTCCAATTCCTTCAGTGAGGTATGGATAGATTTCCTTTTCATCAAAAACCCCCGTCTCCTTATATTTTTTGAATACCGAACCGTAAGTATCTAAACCCACCGTAATTAGGTTTGGGTTTTGCTCTTTCAAAAATTTGGCTGTACCACACATCGAACCGCCAGTTCCTACACCTGCAGCATAATGTGTGACCCGCCCTTCCGTATCTCTCCAAATTTCGGGCCCTGTGGTCTCGTAATGAGCTTGTGTATTTGACAAATTGTCGTATTGGTTGGGATAAAAGGAATTTGGAATTTCTTTATTCAATCTTCTTGCTACAGAATAATACGATCTAGGGTCCTCAGGGCTGACATTGGTAGGACAAACCACCACTTCTGCACCTACTGCCCGAAGAATATCTATTTTCTCCTGAGACTGCTTATCTGCCATCGTAAAAATACACTTGTAGCCTTTGGCAACAGCAGCCAAGGCCAGGCCCATGCCCGTATTTCCAGATGTTCCTTCAATTAAAGTTCCACCTGGCTTAAGCAAACCCGCCTTTTCCGCATCCTCCACCATCTTAATTGCCATGCGATCTTTCATCGAGTTGCCGGGATTAAAGTATTCTACTTTAACCAACACCTCTCCTTTAATACCTAGGGAAAGCTTGTTGAGGCGGATCATCGGGGTATTCCCAATCGTTTCGATAATAGAGTTATAAATCATGGAGAGGTTATATTTGGATACTTCAAAAATAAATGAAATTCTTGGGTCCTGCCTACTCTAAATTAGGAACTAAAAAAAAAATCCTGTCCAACCTCCAGTCCCATCTTTCAAAGCCTTGGAAGTAAGAACCTTTGCCAACGAGTCAAACTTACAACTCCTTAAATTCCAATCGCTTCAAAATATCCAATGCCACATGCATTAATATTGAAGCCACAAAGCCTAAACCCAACACTGCAGCCCCAAAGCCAAAAACAAACTTTCCTGTAACCCCAAATAGCAGGCCTGAAAAAAATAAGGTAGGTACGATGCCAAAAATAACGATACCTCCAATCATCAAAGGTTTAATTAGTACGCGATCCCATCCCTCATCCAATCCTACCTGAGGAATTAGATTGACCGCAAGACCTATCACATAGGCGAAAATCAGCCCCAATGGGAATAGTAAAATCAACCAAAAATTATAGTCTCCAAGCAGTACGGAAGGAACAATCAGCAGCAAGGCAAAAATTAGCGTTTGAAATAGATCCAGCTTAATCATATTCCAAAATTTTGAAGGCCAACTAGCAGGTATTAAGATAAACCAAGGTTTCTTTAGGTCCCCAATATTGGCTCTTCCAATGCCCGCCATGAAATAAAAGAAGAGCAAAAAGAGGAGGTAAAAGTAAAGAACCTGGTGCGAAAACCAGTCAAAGTGACTTAAACCCGCAAGAACAATTCCCAATACGGCCATTCCTCCAGAATACAAGCCAATCAGAGGATGGATATCCTGCCTGCTACTCTGCACATAGTTTCTCCAGTACAAGGCCTTGCCTCCCAATCCAAATTCAGGAAGTGCCAATTGCTTTTTTGAGTTTAAACTGTAAGCATCTTCGGCAACCTCTTTCGTTCCTTTTGCCTTTTCCAGACGATCTTCATTGTTTTGAGTGGCATCTAACACATCTTCATAGTAATGCCCAGAATACTGAATCACCAATTTTACTACTACGTAATAGGTGATCCCAAAGAGGAGCAAATAAGTGGAAGACAGGATCAAATTCCCATTCAAAAAGTAGGACATCATGCCCCTACTCCAGCCCACCACAGGAAACAAATCAAACCAAGGCGAGATGATCCAAGCGAACATTCCCTCCCAAAATACTGGTGCCAAAAACCCAGGAATCAAAATCAGGGCGCTGATGAGCACTCCTAGCACCAAAACCCCCACACGCAACTGCTCCAAAATCCCAAATCGGGTATGGAGCGTATAAATTAAAAAACGGACTGGAGAAATGAGGAAAAAGAAAAGTGCAAAACCTACCAACAAAAATAATCCGCCTAGAAAGGTTAAATCAAACTCACTGGCAAGCTGACCTCCACTGTAGACTAGAAAAATCAAGGACCCTCCCAATGCAGGTAGAATTGACCGAGCCATGTAATATATTAAAATATTTTCAGGCTTCACCGGCGCAGGAAATAGCAGGTTTACATCTGCCATTTTAAAGAAAGTAATGTTGTTTTTAGTAGCCCTGTATAACTGAAAAGTAAAAAACACCAATGCCAATACCGTCAAGACACCGATGATATTCTGCTGGGTTGTGTCTGCCCCAGCTGCACCATCCAAATCAAATTCCGAGCTGACCCGCTGACTACCAGAAATGCCCTTGGAATACATAAAGACAAAGTACCCAGCCCCGATTCCATAAGGAATCAATCGAAGTGGATTCCTAAAAATTAGAAGAAGGTTGTTGATGAATATCAATAAATCCTTTTTCAGGAGTAAGCGAAACTCATGCATCTTTGGTCAATTCTAAAAACAAATCTTCTAAACTTAAGCCGGTTCCCTCTTCTGCTTGTAGTCTCAAATTTGCAATCGTATCATTGCCAATAATCTGACCATCTTTCATAATCAAGATGCGGTCCGCAATCGACTCAATCCCTTCAATCAAGTGAGTAGAAACGAGAATGGTTTTTCCCTGTTCCTTCAATGTTTTGAACAAAGTTTTGGTGTTTTTGATCGCTTTGGGGTCCAACCCAATCATCGGCTCATCAAAAAATAGGAGCTGCGGGTCTGGAAGCAAAGCACAGCAAATGGAAACCTTCTGTCGCATCCCTTTAGACAGGTCTCTGCCCAGTTTCTTCTGCTTGTCCTCCAATTCATACATTTCCAACAATTCCAAGGCCCTGGGCTTCCAATCTTTCACGCCATAAGCCTGCGCCACAAATTGCATATGCTCCCAAATAGTCAGCAAATCATAAACATAGGGCGTCTCAGGAATATAACTGAATAAGCGCTTGGCCTCCACAGAAAGGTGATTATGGTCCCCAATCGTGATCTCTCCGGCTGTTTTACGAATCAACCCAACAATACACTTCATGGTGGTGCTTTTTCCGGCCCCATTGGGACCGAGCAAGCCCACCACTTCTCCCCCTTCGAGGTGAAAGCTCACGTCCTTGACGGCGGTTTGCTTGTTATAAACTTTAGTGAGTTGCGTGACGCTTAACATTTCATGGTAGTTAAATGAGTCTATACGTTATTTTCAATCCACTGTAAGTTTTGGTGTTGAGTTTATCTCTCGTCGGGCAGCGCAACTGGATTAAAAATCAAATTTTCCGATGCTACTTCCTTGTTCTGAATTATTTATTTCTGACCAAACCAAAAAATATCCTTTTGATCAGCTTGTAAATCACCCCTTATTACCAGCCAAAAGATAAAGTACTGCCATACGAACAGCCACCCCATTTTCAACTTGATCCAAGATAATTGAATGGGAGGAGTCTGCAGCATCAGAACTGAGTTCTACCCCTCTATTGATCGGTCCAGGGTGCATGACCACAATCTCCTTGTTGAGTCCATCCAGCATCTTTTTATTGATCCCGTAGTACAAGGAGTACTCACGAAGGCTTGGAAAATACTTGATTTGCTGACGCTCCAACTGAATTCGAAGTACGTTGGCGACGTCACACCAGGCCAAGATCTTGTGCAGGTCCAACTCTACCTTCACGCCAAGGCTTTCGATGTATTTGGGAATCAAAGTGACCGGCCCACAGACGCGCACCTCTGCCCCCAGTTTTTGTAAACAAAAAATATTGGATAGCGCAACTCTCGAGTGGAGGATGTCGCCGATGATCGCTATTTTTTTACCTGCCAGATCCCCTAATTTTTCCTGCATGGAAAAGGCGTCCAAAAGTGCTTGGGTAGGATGTTCGTGCGTACCATCCCCAGCATTGACCACATTGGCGGGCACATTTTTGGAAAGGAAATGAGGTGCTCCTGGACTAGCATGGCGCATCACCACCATATCCACCTTCATAGCCAAAATATTGTTGACGGTATCTACTAAGGTTTCCCCTTTCTTCACCGAACTGTTGGAAGAAGAGAAATTCACTACATCTGCACTGAGTCGCTTCTCCGCCAGTTCAAAGGAAAGTCGGGTACGGGTCGAGTTTTCAAAGAAAATATTGGCAATGGTGATGTCGCGAAGGGAAGGAACTTTTTTAATTGGCCTGTTGATTACCTCCTTAAAATTAGTGGCGGTTTCCAACAAAAGCCGAATGTCTGCTTCGCTAAGTTCTTTGATTCCTAAAAGGTGCCTGGTGCTGAGTTGCGACATAGTTAGCTAATTACTTTCTCTGTGATCCAAATGGCATCTGCTGGATTTCCTTGAGCCACCCACTCTACCACTACATACTGGCTATCCAAGGTATTTACTTTTATACCATAGTAATCAGGCAAGATCGGATAATCTCTAGTGAGTCTTCGATCCACCAATACCATCAATTCTACTTTTTGAGGTCTCCCAAAAGCAATCATTGCATCCATGGCTGCACGAACAGATCTCCCTTTGTACAATACATCGTCAATGAGCACCACCTTTTTACCTTCTACCAAAAAATCGATTTTTGTCTCGTTGGCCTTTAGTGGGAAATCCCTACGTCGAAAATCATCTCGGTGAAAGGTGGCGTCCAAATAGCCACTAGGAACCTCAATCCCAGAAATTTCCTTCAAAACTGCGACTATTTTATCTAGTAATAGGGTTCCTCTAGGTTGCAAACCCAAAAATACCGTATTCTCGAAATCGTCATGATTTTCAATGAGTTGGTAGCAGAACCGCTTCAAGGTGATTTCAATCTGCTGTTGATCGAGGACGAGCCGTTTTTGCATGGGTTAAATTTGCGGTAAATATAGAAAATAAACTAGTCAGCATCTTCATTTGGAACATACAAATCCCCATCAACCAAAATTTTCTGGATAAAAAACACCTCCCTAAGCAGGTCTTGGCCATTTTCATCTTTTCGGCTTACTTTTTGAAGTCCCGCTAATAGATAATAGGGACCATACCAATGTGACAAGCGAAGTGTGCCCAAATCGGTGTAATTTATTTTCCCTTGGCTTGGATCAAGTTCTAAAAAAAAGGATTGATTGGCTACAACCGTTTCAGTGCCCTTTAAATAACTTAGTTTGATCTGATCGTTTTCCAAATACAAGTGAAATACCTCATCTCCTACTACTGAGAATTCTCCAAAGGGTTCGGGAAAGGTAGTGTTCAAATCCTGGTAACTCACTGCATTGTCCCAAAGAACCTCACCAGATTTGGCCAAAGAAATAAAGTGCGCAGATCGATAAGTATACTCTGTAATTACGGTGTACATCGGCATTGACCCATAAATCCCATTGTATGGATCCATAAAAAGAGGATTATACCCCATTCGTACACCTCGATCGTAGCGGTAACTCGATCCTTGTGGAGGTGGGACTCTTCCGGGACCCCGTGTACTTGTTACTGAAAATTGATCAAAATAGATCACATAGCTATTTTCAAACTCCCATACCTTACGAACTGCATACGCATTTCTTAAGGTTGGGATTTTCCCTTTTTCGCGCTGACCTACTAGGTAAGCTTCCTGTTTTTCACGACGCTTCTCAGGGAGATAGGCATAAAAATTTGAAAAATCTTCCAAGGTGTAGCTCTCGGTTTCAGTTTCTCCAAAAGGGTTGATTTTTGTCACTGCCATTCCCTCATAACTATTTCGAATCTCCTTCCCAAATGCTCCTATCAAGGTTTGATACCCCTCCTGATTGAGTAAAACTCCATTCATCAAGTCTTTATCATCTTTGGCAAGATCGTCCAACTTCACTTCTTGAAGTAGATTTCCTTCTAGATCAAACGTGAGCAAGATGGTTTCCCACATTTTAAAAGGCCCCTTCCTTTTTAATACTACTTCCATCGCCTCTTCTTGTGGGAGCTTAATTAGCTGGAGCACCTTGGTATCGTTTCCGTAAATACCTTGGACTGTAAATACGCTCTTGTCCACTAAAGACAACACTTGAAGCACCGGTCGCGCATCTGCATACCCCAAGAACAAGGCACGTTCCTCTTGCACCAAAAATTCAATTAAGTCCATCGGCACTAAATTGGATGCAGGAAATTCTAGTCCCTCTCGGGTCCGGAGATCTAACTTTAAAATATATTTCTCAGCAGCAGCGGTGGTCCCCTTTGCAAATAAAAAATAAGTCAATTCCTCCGATCCATCGTATCCAATCAAATCAAAGCCATCTCTAATTTTAACTTGTGCTAGTTCAGAAGCATTCAATAGGGAGTCAAACGTAAAATATTCTAACACCCGGTCTGCCACTAAACTCCTGGGTTGAAAAGAACGAAATGCAAGCATTCCAGTAGGCACGCGCATCAGTTCAAAAGTAGGCTCATAACCTTTTACTGGAATTTCCAATCGCTCCCCAAATTGAAGCTGACCCCAGGCGAATGGCGTACTCAAAACAAAAAAAACAAGAACTAAAAGGCGGTTCATACTGCTAATTTAGAAATGAGAAGAAAAGCTTCTTTGTCTAACGAATGAACCGAAAGGCGGGATTGCTTTACCAAGGAAATTTCCCTTAAACGAGGGTTATCCTGAATCTGCCTCAACGTTATGGGGGAAGATAACCTGTAACTAGGAGCGAGCACCACAGCCACCCAAGCCTCATCTTGAGCATCAGGAAAAGCTTCCTTTCTCACCTCGGCAAGTCCTACTAGGGCCTTTTCAGCACCGGAATGATAGAAGTAAACTTGATCCCCTACCCGCATTTGCTTTAGAAAATTCCTTGCCTGAAAATTGCGTACCCCATCCCAAACAACTTCCCCTTCAGTTTCCAAATCCATCCAAGAATAAGCGTTGGGCTCTGTTTTTACTATCCAATACATCATAGCGAACAAGATTTAGATGAATTTCTCCAAGATTACTCAAAAAATTCCCTTCACGATTCTACGGAAGTTAGTTCCCAAGCGTTTAAAATGAAACTATATTTGAACACAATTGTGTTAAAACCTACCTAAAATTTAAATTTTGGATCACAAGACGCTATTAAACCGACTCAAACTGTGTATTCAGCTGCTTGAACTTCACGATGAAAATCCCTTCAAAATCAGGAGTTATCAAGGAGGATTGAATGCTTTGGAACGAGTAGATCAGGACCTGATGCGCATGAGCTCCCAAGACCTGGAAGGCATTCCTGGTATCGGGAAAAGCATCCTAGAAGCCATTCAATCGCTCAAAGAAACTGATTCATTCCCTTCCTTGGATGCCTTGATTGAACAAACCCCTGCTGGTGTGATGGAAATTCTTCAGGTAAAAGGCTTGGGGCCTAAGAAAGTTCGTGTAATCTGGCAAGAGCTAGGCATCACCTCGACACACGAGTTGATGGAAGCCTGTCAAAGTGGCCAAATCGCTCAGACGAAAGGCTTCGGCGAAAAAACCCAAGAAACGATCCTTCAAAACCTCCTATTTAAAGCCTCTAACGCAGGAAAATGGTTATTTGCTGACATAGAAGCCACAATTGAATCTTTAGCAATTCAACTCCAACAACTAATTTCTACAGCCAAAGTATGTCCCGTTGGAGATTTTGCCCGGCGCCTTGAAGTTATTTCCGAAGGAGAATTCCTACTAGCAGCAACCGACCTTCTTGCTGTAAAATCAAGTTTATCCCAACTTTCAGGTATCTCCTGGAACAAGGTAATTTCTGGCCCCATGACCTGGAGAGGGACCTTGGAAGAACCAGAACTACCTCTAGTTTTTCACTTTTGTAGCCTAGAGGAATTTGCTTCCAAAGAATTGCTTTTTGTGGCCTCCAAAGCCCACCTCAGTACATGGATAAACGAAGAGGAAACTGTCGGAGAATTGATAAGGAAATCAAAATTTGAAAGTGAGGACGAATTTTTTCAACAAAATAAACTGCAATTTATCCCTCGAGAAATGCGTGAAGGCATGGGAGAGGTAGAACTGGCCAAAGCAGGCACACTTCCAGAATTGATTGAAAACAAGGATTTGAAGGGTATTTTACACAACCACTCCACCTATAGCGACGGAAAACACAGCTTGCGTCAAATGGCCGAACATTGCAAAGCTTTGGGCTACGAATACCTTGGGATTTCAGACCACAGCCGGACGGCAAGCTATGCAGGTGGCTTGGAAATTGAAAAGGTGGTCAAGCAACATGCCGAAATCGATGCACTCAATCAAGAATTGGCTCCCTTTCGCATCTTTAAAGGCATCGAATCGGACATACTCCCAGACGGGAACCTAGACTACCCCATAGAGGTACTCCGTAGCTTTGATTTTATTGTATCCTCAGTGCATTCGGTTCTCAATATGGATCTCAAGCGGGCTACGGATCGCCTACTTACCGCCATCCACAACCCCTACACTACAATTTTAGGCCATCCGACGGGAAGGCTCTTACTCCGTAGGGAAGGCTACCCCATTGACCACAAAAGCATCATCGATGCCTGCGCTGAAAAGCAGGTCGTCATCGAAATCAATGCCAATCCCTGGAGATTGGATTTGGATTGGCGATGGATTCGCTATGCGATGGAACAAGGAGTACAACTTGCCATCAACCCCGATGCTCACGAAATGGATGGCTATGCTGACATGCACTATGGCGTTTTGTTTGGAAGAAAGGGTGGATTAACCAAAGAAATGACCCTTAATTCACTTTCTAGAAATGAAATAGCTTCCTATTTCGAAACTAGGAAAGCGAGAATTTAAGAAATACTAGGAATACACAAAAGGTAGTTGTGCTTTGCCTTCTTTATTTACCTTTGCTACCTAATCCGTTACTATGAATTGGTCCTCGCTACCCGAATCTGTATTGCTTCAACGATCCTTCCTTTTTGGGATAACAGGTATTTTACTCGGTACAGCATCTATACTCAATACCAAAATTCATTTATTGGACGCTCCGATGGGCCCTCTGAATGGAACTAGTATTTTCTTGCAATTTTTTGGATTAGGATTAGCGGTACTCGTTCTTCGAAAGAAAAAAATAACTACCGAATTCAAAGAGAAGTCACAACTGATGATTCTTATCCTAGCTGTTGCCCTTCTGTTTTTTATTTTTTCACTCTGATTCATTCAACCAAAGCCCTTCTGCTTTCGTACCTTTATTTTTAGGAAAAAGAAAATTGATTTTTTTTCCCCCTCCCTGCATCCTTTCCTTTGCTTTGTGCATCTACCTTTTTGAAAGTTAAACCAAATGCAATTACCTCCACAATTCTTCGCTGAGGAAGAACTGATCGCGGAATGTCTATCTGGAAACAGGCAGGCCCAGCGTCAGCTCTACGAGACCTACTCCCGGAGATTTATGGCGATCTGCCTGCGGTACCTCAAGGATCAGGAACATGCAGAGGATGTGATGATCCAAAGCTTTATGAAAATCTTTGAAAAGCTTTCCCAATTTCAAGGAAAAGGGAGTTTTGAAGGATGGATGAAGCGGATTGTGGTCACCCAAGCACTGATGGCCATTCGAAACAACCGCTCCCTTATCCTGGCAGTTTCCTCTGAGGACGCAGAAAAAGTACAAGAGCCTGCTGCCGAAGCCTTGAACCAGCTGGAAGTAGCAGAATTGATGGATTTGGTGCAAAGCTTGCCCTTTGGATACCGAACAGTCTTTAACCTATTTGCGATTGAAGGATATTCACATCAAGAAATCGGAGAATTGCTTGGCATCAAAGAAAGCACCTCCAAATCCCAACTCAGCCGCGCTCGAAGGCTATTAAAAGAAAAAATTACGAGCCTTCAACTTCAACCCAAAATTACGAATGGCTAAATCAGACGAATTATTGGATCGGATTTTTAGAGAAAAACTTGAAAATCAGGAAGTTTCTCCAAGTCCCAAAGCATGGATAAAGCTAGAAGCTCAATTGGATGAAACAAAGCAACCGAAGAGAAATTCTTGGTGGGCAATAGCCGCGGCATTGCCTTTACTACTTGGTCTTGGGTACCTGATCTGGTCCCAAGTACCCCAAACAAAACAGGAAAGTCCCATTGCTGCTATGGAAGAGGTGTCAACTAATGTTTCTGCAATGGAATCAATTCCTGAAGCCGAACCGATGATATCCGAAGTAAATCAAAAACCAGGATCCCAAGCTGAAACAAGTCCTCCAAGAAAAAGTAAGCCTGCTCTAAAATCAGGCCTCCCTCAGGAAAATCCCCAAAAGGT